>Ga0209138_1000681_pt1 | contig 32005 bp, 28 predicted proteins | sample SaaInl3SG_22_DNA_FD_184645 | JGI IMG/M metagenome (GOLD analysis project Ga0209138, IMG submission 184645) | Marine microbial communities from expanding oxygen minimum zones in the Saanich Inlet - ESP_153SG_22_DNA (SPAdes) (version 2) | ecosystem: Environmental > Aquatic > Marine > Intertidal...
GCAGCTCCCGAGAGTGAAATTATGGCCCCAGGGATCGAAAATCCAAACGCAAAGTCCAGTCGTCGCTTGGCTTATACCTAGTGTGTTGCGTGCCGCGATGCAAGTGTAGAGGCGATATTGGCAATCTTTTCAGCCGCCGACTCCAACGCCGCCGCGGCCGCGTCCTCAGACTGGTCCGGCGTAGCATTTGGCGCCGCTCCATTTGACGTCACATCACTTGACGTCGCATCGCTCTTCTTGGCTTCACTAATCTTGGCATCATTAGCCTTGTCGGCGAGTATCAGTGTAACCATTGCCAAAAGCCGTGCATCACCAATCTGGCCAACCGCGCCAATGAGTTCCTGCAGAATGCTCTCGACCTCTGCCCCAAGCGCGGCGACATGTGCCTCCTCGCCCGGCCCACACCCAATTTGATACGGCGTTCCATTCAACCGGACGGTAACGACGGACTGGCTCATTCAGTGCCTCCTGCTTGGGTGGGTGGAGCAATCGGTGCGGGGCTGGCGTCAGAGGATGATGCGCTTTGGTCCCCAGAGATAGATGAGGCCCCAGTGACAGATGAGGCTTCAGTGACAGATGAGGCTTCAGCGGCGCTAACGATAGCCATCGCCTGTTCAATCTTGGAATCGATCATTTCGAGTTCAGCAATAACAGCGCCCATATCCACATCAGACCCAGCCGATGAAGACCCGTCCATTTCAGACGCAGCCATTTTAGAAGCCGCCATTTCAGAAGCGGTGGGTATAGCAAGAAGCGCCGATTCCAGTGCGGCGAGTGCTTCTCCTAGTTTTTTTTCGGCTTCAGCCAAACGCGACATTGCTTTATGAGCTTTCTGGCAATCGTTACTATTGTTTTCAAACGAACATCAAACAAAGCCCAACATCTTTGGCTCTCATGTTCCACTAATCACAAATACTATTGAAAAGATAGCATGTTACAGGGCAAAGTTTGCACCAAGTCATAATCTAAATAAAGCCCCAAATTAGTGTGTAAAACACGTTTATCAATATTGAACGCATTATTGGTGAAGTAGCCGTGGCAAATTACCCACCATCAGCAATTGACGTAGCCAATCAAGACAGGCAGATTGCGGGAAGTTTTAGTGCATCGATGACGCCCGTAGCGAACGTCCAACGGGTGGCATGCAGAATTAAATAGGGTGCGTCTTGCACCTATACGGAGAGCCAAATGGCAAATTCCCCAGCTAGACAAGACATGGCAAATGCCATTCGCGCCCTCTCGATGGATGCTGTTGAAGCAGCCAAATCCGGCCACCCCGGCATGCCGATGGGCATGGCCGATGCCGCCACGGCATTGTTCGCCGACCATCTAAAATTCGATGCAAGCGCACCGCATTGGCCAGACCGTGACCGATTCGTTCTATCGGCGGGACATGGCTCGATGCTGATCTATGCATTGCTACATCTAACTGGTTATCAGGATATGACGATCGACGAGATCCGCAATTTCCGCCAGCTTGGTGCCAAGACCGCGGGCCACCCTGAATTCGGCCATGCGACTGGCATTGAAACAACCACTGGACCACTAGGACAGGGCATTGCCAATGCCGTTGGTATGGCGATGAGCGAGCGCCATCTGGCGGCGGTGCATGGTGATGATCTGGTTGATCATTACACTTATGTTATCGCTGGTGATGGTTGCCTTATGGAAGGCATCAGCCACGAGGCCGCATCAATGGCCGGACATATGGGTCTTGGCCGGTTAATCGTGCTGTTTGACGATAATGGTATTTCAATTGACGGTAGCACCGACCTAACCGTTTCCGATGATACGACTGGCCGCTTTGAGGCTTATGGCTGGGACGTGCTTAGCGTTGACGGCCACGATATGGACGCCGTATCAGCCGCTATCGCTACCGCCAAAAAAGACCAGAGCAAGCCGACTTTGATCCGGTGTAAAACCGTGATTGGTTATGGTGCGCCGACAAAATCCGGCACGTCTGGTGTGCATGGTGCGCCGCTTGGTGGTGATGAAATCGCTGGCACGCGCGCCGCTCTTGGATGGGATCACGCGCCATTTGAAATTCCGGCTGATATTATCGCCAATTGGCGCGCGGTTGGCAGCAAGGGCGCCGATGCCCGTGCCGCATGGGAAAAGCGTCATGCCGCGTCTGATAGCGCAAGCTTTGACAGCGCGATGGAAGTTGATGTAGCGGCGGCTATTGCGCCTGCGGTTCTGGAATGGAAAAACAATCTTGCCGCTTCCCCGCAAAAACTGGCCACCCGAGTGGCGAGCCAAAAGGCAATCGAGGCTATCCTGCCAGCATGTCCGGCGCTATTTGGTGGATCGGCCGATTTGACCGGATCAAACAATACCAGAGTGGCGGATCACCAGATTTTCAGCCGCGATAATTATGCCGGTAGCTATATCCATTATGGTGTGCGTGAACATGGCATGGCCGCCGCGATGAACGGTATCGCCTTGCATGGTGGCACTATTCCATTTGGCGGCACGTTCTTGGTCTTTACTGATTATTGTCGTCCGTCTATCCGCCTATCAGCGCTCATGCGCCAGCGGGTTATCTATGTCATGACGCATGATTCTATCGGCCTTGGCGAGGATGGCCCAACGCACCAGCCTGTCGAGCATGTTGGCGCTCTGCGGATTATGCCAAACGTCAATGTGTACCGTCCGGGTGACGCGGTTGAGACAGCCGAGGCATGGGAATGCGCGCTGATGACCGCCGAGACACCATCTATTCTGGCGCTTAGCCGTCAAGGGCTAGAGCAATTCCGTAGCGGTGATATGGCCGAGAACAAAACCGCCAAAGGCGCCTATGTCATTGCTGGCGAAACCGACGCACCTGCCGTTACATTATTGGCATCCGGCTCTGAGGTTGGCATTGCCCTTGGGGCGCGTGAAGCGCTCGCCGCAGATGGCATCAAGGCGCGCGTTGTCTCAGTGCCTTGTCTAGATTTATTCTGGCAACAGGATGATGCCTACCGCGCGTCGGTATTGGACACCGCACCACGGATTGTTATCGAGGCTGGCATGCGCCAACCATGGGACCGGATGTTATCTGATAATGATGGCTTTATCGGCATGGATGATTTTGGTGCATCGGCCCCTATTAATGATCTCTATGCGCATTTTGGCATCACCAGCGAAGCCGTAATAGCCGAGGCAAAACGTCTCATAGCCAACGCGTAATGACCCTTTATCATTGATCGCAACATATCTGAACAAACCAGTGGAATTAGTATCGTAACGTCTGTTTTTTGTGCCAATCAAAAACCCATTTAACGGGAGACAAGTATGACTATTCGCGTTGCCATTAGCGGCTTTGGTCGCATTGGAAGGATGACTTTACGGGCGTTAGTTGAGACCAACAGGGACGATATCGAAATCGTCCTGATCAACAGCCCCGGCGCGGTTGCCACATCAGCCCATCTCTATGAATTCGATTCGGTCCAAGGACGCGCCATTGGTGATGTGTCCTTTGGCGACGATTGGCTGGATGTGGGTCGCGGCAAAATTCATATGACTCATGAACGCGATCCGGCAAACATTCCCCATGCCGCCCATAATATCGATATCGTGATGGAATGTTCGGGCCGGTTCAATGATGCCGCAAAATGCGCCGCGCATCTTCATGCCGGGGCAAAGAAAGTCCTTGTATCCGCCCCATGTAAGGGTGCCGAGGCGACCATCGTTTATGGCGTCAATCACCACGATATTCTGCCCGATCATAAAATCCTGTCGAACGCATCCTGTACGACCAATTGCCTCGCCCCTATCGCCAAAGCGCTCAATGACGCGCTGGGCATCGAGGCGGGATATATGACCACCATCCATGCCTATACCGGTGATCAGCCTGTGCTCGATACCAGCCATCATGATTTACGGCGGGCGCGGGCGGCGGGATTATCAATGATCCCAACATCAACCGGTGCGGCGCGGTCCGTCGGCGACGTGTTGCCTGAATTAAAGGGCAAGTTGAACGGATCGGCCATTCGGGTACCAACACCCAATGTTTCCGTGATCGATTTCGGCTTTACCTCGGCCACCGCCACATCATCAAAAGCAGTGAACGATATTTTGCGCGACGCCGCCAATGGCCCAATGAAAGGCGTGCTTGCGATTAACGAGCGGCCATTGGTCTCGATTGACTTTACCCATAACCCGCATTCATCAATTGCCGACATTACCCAGACCCATGTTATGGATGATCACCTCGTGCGGGTGCTTGCATGGTATGATAATGAATGGGGTTTTTCGTGCCGAATGCTGGACAATGCGGCCGAAATCGGCAAAACACTCTAAACGAGATTGTAATGCATGGCCGCGTTCGACTATTGTCGGCCGCGGTGAAGGCCAAAGAATTTAGGAATAAGTCATGAAATTAAACGGAAATGCCATCAAGCCCGGCAACGTCATCGAACATAATAATCGGCTCTGGACCGCGGTTAAAGTGGCCCATGTAAAGCCCGGTAAAGGTGGCGCCTTTGCCCAGATCGAATTGCGCGACATCCGCGACGGCACCAAATTGAACGAACGCTTCCGGTCATCAGAAACCGTAGAGCGGGTGATTTTGGATGAGGCGTCATGCACCTTTCTTTATGAGGATGGCGACAATCTGGTCTTTATGCATCCAGAAACATTCGAGCAAATCAGCATCAGCGTCGATATGGTTGGCGAGCGTGCCGCGTTTTTGCAAGACGGTATGGCGGTCACCATGTCCAGCCATGAAGGCGAGCCGATCTCGGTTGCGCTACCCGATACTGTGATTATGGAAATTGTCGAGGCCGATGCCGTGGTGAAAGGCCAGACGGCGTCATCAAGCTTTAAGCCAGCCATTTTGGAAAATGGTGTTCGGGTTATGGTGCCCCCACATATCGAAATGGGTACACGCATTGTTGTGCGTCCGGAAGATAACAGCTATGTAGAGCGCGCAAAGAGCTAGTTCTTCTATTTCATCCAGATCGGAATTCATTAATGGCCCAGCAATCCGCTTTGATCAATGTCATGCAGAAAGCCGCAAACGCCGCTAGTCGCGGCATGTTGCGTGATTTCGGTGAGGTCGAAAATCTTCAGGTAAGCCGCAAAGGCCCAGCCGATTTCGTGAGCCGCGCCGATATTAATGCCGAGCGCACAATCCGCCGCGAGCTTGAAAAAGCCCGTCCAGATTGGGGCTTTTTGATGGAAGAAGGCGGCGTTGTTGAAGGGGCCGATCCCGATGCGCCGGTCTGGGTTATTGATCCGATCGATGGCACCACGAATTTCCTGCACGGCATTCCTCACTTTGCCATTTCGATTGCGGTTATGGAAAAATCGGCCCAAGGCGATGACACTATTACCGCCGCATCGATTTTTGACCCAACTAGAAATGAGTTCTTTTTTGCCGAGCGCGGCAAAGGTGCTTATTTGAACGAACGCCGTCTGCGTGTATCTGGACGACGGACCATGCCGGATAGCCTATTTGCGACTGGCATTCCCTTTCTGGGACGCGGTGATGCCGACGAGCATGATCGTTTTCGCACCGAGCTTGGCAATGTAATGGCAGTTTCATCTGGGGTGCGCCGTGCCGGTTCTGCGGCGCTTGATCTGGCATGGGTCGCGGCCGGTCGTTATGACGGCTATTGGGAGCGCGGTTTGGAAATCTGGGATATCGCCGCTGGCATTTTGCTGGTCCGCGAGGCTGGTGGCTTTGTGTCTGATTTTGCCTCACGCGATCGGGCCCTTGCCAGTGGTGACATTGTTGCCGCCAATCCGACCATTCATAAAACCCTTCTAAAAACTCTGCGCGAATAGGCCAACCAGCCTAGGTGTGATAGTGGGTGCCAGCCAGATTGCTATTTTAGCAAAATGTGACTTCGCGCTTTTCCACTGGCCATATTCCTGCCATTCTTCATAGTAATAGTCATACCGTCATGGTCTGGGCCACTGGCTTGGACATGCGTATGTCTGATTTGATTGGCTTGAGGCATAGATGCTGGGTGCCAGAGGAGCGTAAATAATGACCGATCCCCGCCGCTATTTAATTCGGATGATTTTATTTCTGATAGTCGTCGGTGGCATCGCCGCCCTATTGCACCAGCCATTGATTAGCGCATTTATGGGTAATCCGGCGCTAAACGGCGTTATTTTATGTGCCCTCGCTCTTGGCATTGCCTATTCCATCAGACAGATTTTGCGCCTATCGCCGGAACGCCGCTGGCTTAATGGCTTGCGTGAAAACGGTAAACTAGACCAACCCAATGCAAAGCCGGTTTTGCTGGCGACTGTTTATGCGATGCTTGCCGACCAGAGACATGACGCCCAGCTCTCGGCGCTGTCTCTGCGTTCAGTGCTTGATGGCGTTGCCGCCCGCCTCGATGAGGGCCGCGAGATTTCACGTTATATGATTGGCCTATTGGTGTTTTTGGGCTTGCTCGGCACGTTCTGGGGTCTATTACAGACAATCGGCGCGGTTGGCCTAGTGGTTGGCTCGCTTGACGCTGATGCCACAGATTTTGGCAAGATGATGACCCAGCTCCGTGAGGGGCTTGATGCGCCATTATCGGGCATGGCAACGGCCTTTTCCTCATCATTATTTGGCCTTGCAGGATCGTTGATTCTTGGCTTTCTCGATCTCCAGCTTGGACAGGCGATGGGCCGGTTCTTTAATGAATTGGAAGATTGGCTATCTGCCTTTGCCAGATTTAACGACAGCAGCCCAGCCAGCCCCGCAGTAGCACAGTCGCCATTGGCTTCTGGCATGAGCGAAGAAGCGGCGCGGGCATTATTGTCATTGTCGCATTCGATCGCCGCCGGTGAAGAAAACCGGAGCGCAACGCTAGTCCAGCTCAACAAATTGAACCTCAGCATTGCCGGCATTAACGAAGCGCTGCTCGATGACCGCAGGCTCCGCGAGCAACTGGCCGAACTCAACGCCAACATCATCTCACTATCAGAAGATCTACGCCAAGACCGTGATCGTCAGGGACAGATTGTTGGCACAGAATTGCGCGGATTGTCCGCGGCAATCGCCAATCTTATCAACGTCAAGCCGGTGACAAAAAGCCCGCCAAAATCATCTGCCCGCCCAGCTAACCAACCAACCAACTCACCAGAAACTGGGGATGACAAGTAATGGCGTTGGCCCGATTAGGCGGATCACGGCGACCGGAGAATTTCACTTGGCCGGGCTTTGTGGATGTTCTAGCCACCTTGCTCATGGTGATCATCTTCGTGTTGATGGTGTTCGTGCTAATTCAGGTCAATCTCGCCTACCGCGTATCGGGTCAGGATGAGACCCTTGGCAAGATGCGCCAAGAGTTGGTTAGTCTTGGCGAATTGCTAAATATCGAGCGCAATGCCAGCGCCGATCTTGCCGCCGATCTGGCAAGGATCGCCAATCAATTGACGACCACCACCTCCGAGCGTGATGCGTTAATGGCCCAGCTTGCCACCGCCACCGCCGCGCTTGACGCCCGCACCAATGAACTAGACCGTCTTGGCCAATTGCAAAGCGCAACCGAGGCCGAGCTTGCCGAAACAGTCGCGGCATTGGCAAAAAGCACCACTGATCTGGGTGACGCCAATGCCCGCAACAGCAATAATCTGGGCAAGATTAGCGCATTAGAGGATCAGAACGCGGCCTCCAGAGCCGAAATTATCCAGATGACCAATGCGTTGACCGCGCTTCGCCAGCGCATGGAAGATCTGCGTGCCTTGCTAGCGGAAAAAGAAGCGCAGGCGGCGCGTGATAAAGTCGCCATCGCCAGCCTTGGTAAATCTCTTAATAACGCCTTGGCCAGCCGTGTTCAAGAATTGAAAAACTTCCGGTCAGAATTTTTCGGCAGGCTTCGGGAATATCTGAGCGGACGTGATGATGTACAAATTGTTGGCGACCGTTTTGTGTTCCAGTCTGAAGTTCTATTCGCCGCTGGACAGGCCGATATTGGACCCGCCGGTGAGGAACAATTGGCGAAATTGGCCCTTGCATTGGGTGAGATAGCCGACAGCATCCCCGCCGATATCCAGTGGATTTTACAGGTCGATGGCCATACCGATAATGTGCCCATTCGGGCGGGTAGATACGCGGATAATTGGGATCTATCAACCGAGCGGGCATTGTCGGTAGTGCGTTTTCTCGCCCGCAATGGGGTACCCGCAACGCGTCTGGCGGCCACGGGCTATGGTGAATTTCAACCATTGGACACCGGCGAAAGCGACGATGCACGCCGCCGCAATCGCCGCATTGAGTTAAAGATCACCCAACGGGTTACCGCCAAACAGCAATAATCCACAGATTTCTGACGCCTACACGCGGTTTCCGGCATCGCCTGTAACCCGCTTGTGTATTTGCCTTCATAAATTATTACTATCCTTTCGGATAATCTAAACGTGTTATGAAATTAAATTTTCTATCTATGTGTTTGGTATTATCACTCGTCATTTCGAACTGCTTTGGCCAGATTGCATTCGGCTGTACGATGCAATCGCCGCCCCGCGCCTCGATCAAAGATGATTGCTGGCTGGTGATGCCAAATGTCTTTTTTACCCTATTGATGCGTGATGGGCCGTGGGGTGAATATTTTGATCAATCCGGCTTTGACGCTGGATACATCATCGATTTCAGCCAGAATATTCCAAATTATCCGAGCAACCGTGGAACCCCGCTAGAGGATAATGTTTTCACCCTGCCGCCTCTACCCGCCTTGCTACCTGTGCCCGGAGTGCCCGAAGTGCCCGACTTGCCAGATGAGACAATGCCAGATGAGACAATGCCCGATGATAGCAGGCCGGACTCCCAGCCTATCGCGCCCCTGCCAATCATAATTCCCCCTCCACCACCAATTCCCCTAGTAACAATTCCCAAAGTACCAATTCCCCAAGTACCAATTCCCCTGGGGCCAATCACAAATGCGCCAATTGATCAGGAACACATAGACACGGAGATAGTTTATATCCATCTCACGCAATTCCCGTTCTCGTCCGATTTTTCTGTGAACCGCAAGTCACGGATTGAGCCAATGCCTCTGGGTTTTGTTCCGGGCAGTGGCAGTGGTGATCTGGGGCTTGATTTTCACGCCGCATGGCAATTAAGCGAAGTCACACTATCCGGCATTATCGATACCAAAGTCCTATTGAACATCGCCTGTCTATGTGATGGCGAGGCGATCAATCTCAGTGGTGATGGGGCACTAAAGGTCGATCTCACGAACAATCTTGGTAGCTTGCGCTTTATGGATTTCGGCGGCGGCACGGACCATCAAATCTCTGGTGCCCTGACCTTCATTTCCAGATCCAATCGCGGCATGATCATAGATAATAGCGCCCGTTTAGAACTAGAATTCAATGGCGCCAATCATGTGTCAAATGCGCGAAGCTTGCTAAGTCTTGGCGATAGTAACGATGGCGACCATCGCGGGATATTTTACACCAAAACATATAATCCGGCGATTAACCTAATCGGTCATTTTGGCTCGCCTTGTGCCGATATCGGTTGCGGAGCGGAAAATTGAAGATCCGCTAAATGACGGTAAAGCGCGGATTCCACCATCAATTCTTCATGCGTGCCAACAGCAGAAATAGCCCCATTCTCAATCAGCAAAATGCGATCCGCCCGCACCACAGTGGCGAGGCGGTGGGCAATGACCAAAGTCGTGCGGTCTTGCATCAAATTTTCCAAAGCGCCCTGCACCGCGGCTTCTGATTGTGCATCAAGCGCACTGGTTGCCTCGTCAAGCAATAGCAACAGAGGGTTACGCAGCATCGCGCGGGCAATCGCAATACGCTGGCGTTGGCCACCCGACAGGCGCACACCCTTTTCGCCGACCAGCGACGAATAGCCATCTGGCAGGGCCGCGATAAAGTCATGGGCCTCGGCCCGCCGCGCCGCATCGATAATCTCGTCCTCGCTGGCATCGGGACGACCAAAGGCTATGTTCTCGCGAATTGTCGATGAAAACACCACCGGATCCTGTGGCACGAGGCCAATGTGATTGCGCAGATCATCGAGGGCTAGGCCACGCACATCTTCCCCGCCAATGCGAACAACGCCCGCGCTCGGATCATAAAACCGCAATAACAGGTGGAACAATGTCGATTTACCCGCACCCGACGGTCCAACAAGCGCCACCCTCTCGCCAGCCTGCACAGAGAAACTGATCTTGGACACCGCTGGACGATCGGCATAGGCCGGATAGGCAAAATCAACATTTTCAAATTCGCAAGCGGTGCGATGCGTTACCCCAAGCTTGTTTGGCTCGGCTGGCTCTGGCAGGGCAGCATCAGTATGGAGCAATGCCGCGATCCGTTCCGCCGCCCCCGCCGCGCGTTGCAAATCACCCGCCAGTTCCGATAAAAACCCGGTCGAGCTTGCCACTAGGAATGCATAGAAAATAAAGGATGACAGATCGCCAGCACTAATCCGGCCCGCAATCAGATCCTGTCCGCCAATCCACAAAATCGCAGAGATACCGGCAAATACCAGAAAAATCAGAATACCGCTAAGCCACCCGCGCAGACGAACCCGCGATAAGCTAGCCTCTAGCGAACCAGCGACAGCCGCATCAAAATGGCCTTGGACATAATCTTGGCGGCCAAAAGATTGCACCGTGCGAATGGCGCTGATGTTCTCCTCTGCCTGTACAGCCACATCGGCCAAACGGTCCTGGGCCAAGCGTGATGCACGGCGCAACCGTCGTCCCATAATCACCAATGGCAATACCACCAGCGGCACAACAATCAACACCACCAAAGACATGTTGGCGCTAGAGAGCACCACCATCACCAAACCGCCGATCAACAGAATCACATTGCGCGCCGCCATCGAAATGGTTGATGTCATCACCGTCTGGACAATCGTTGTATCGGTGGTAATACGCGCCAGCACATCGCCAGTTCGGGCCATTTCAAACCAGCCAGCAGAGAGATGGATAACATGACCAAAAATTGCACGGCGAATATCAGCCAGCACCATTTCACCAATCTGGTTAACCAAAGTCGTGCGCAGATAGCTTCCCAGCGCCAGCACAAAGGCAATGAGAACAGTGGCAAAGACCGCCCGATCCAGCAATGCCGGATCCTGTTTGCCAAGCCCCTCATCAACCAGATAGGCCAAACCGCGGCCCATTGCCAATAGCGCACCAGCGACCATGAATAGCGAGAGAATCGCCACGATGATGCGGTTACGGTGAGGGCGCAGATACGGCCAGAAAACCGCAAATAGCTGGGCCGAGGTCAAATCTTGCGACGCCGCGGCCACTTGCGGTGATTCGCTAGTCGCAGTCGGCTTTGAGGCAGTGATTTCAGCGCTATTTGACATGTTTTTCCATTTTTTCTCAGGATCTAGCTAGCTTCTATGGCTTTTCAGGGATGCTGTAGCGGTGGCTAACTATGGCCTTGGATGGTGATCTTGTCATAATTCAATAAAACGAACATATAAGCGCCCTCACCTCACCGGCAAAATCGGCTTTGGGGCTTGCGCTTAGCGTGCGTTGACGATATACCACCACATCGAATTAATGACTAGTGGCGTGACCTCACTATAAATGGGGTGGAACACATTAGACTGCCATGCGCCTTTTGGGCGCAGATCAGGAGAGCGTAATGAAAAAAGATACTCATCCAGAATACCACGAAATCACTGTAGTGATGACTGATGGTAGCGAGCGCAAGACGCGGTCAACGTGGGGCAAAGAAGGCGACGTGCTAAAGCTGGATATTGATCCACTGACACATCCTGCTTGGACTGGTCAGCACCGTATCGTTGACTCAGGCGGTCAGGTTGCCCGCTTTAACAAGCGCTTTGCCGGTCTTGGTATCAAGTAAGCTTGTTAGCCAACAAACTGGTTACATATTAAAAAAGGCTGGGATTTTCCCAGCCTTTTTTGTTTGTTATAAGCCAGAGGATATTAGCCCCGCTGGCGAATGGTTGCTTGGGCCGCGGCCAATCGCGCGGCTGGTACACGAAATGGTGAACAAGACACATAATCCAGACCAACCTGTTCAAAGAAGTTGATCGATGCCGGATCGCCGCCATGCTCGCCGCAAATACCAAGCTTGATATCAGGGCGCGATGCCCGGCCATTTTTAACACCCATCTCGACAAGTGCCCCAACACCAGCAATATCGACCGACACAAACGGGTCAATCGGATAGATTTCGGCATCGGCATAATCATGCAGAAATGTAGCGGCGTCATCGCGGCTAATGCCCAGTGCGGTTTGCGTTAAATCATTTGTCCCGAACGAGAAGAACTCCGCCTCGTCAGCCAAATCACCAGCGCAAATCGCGGCGCGTGGTAGCTCTACCATAGTGCCAACAAGATATTCGATACTCTGGCCCGTTTCGCTCATAACCGCGTTCGCCTCGGCATCGATAATCGCCTTACAAATCGCAATCTCTTTGCCGGTTCCCGCTAGTGGCACCATGATTTCGGGAATTGGCACGACCCCGCCAGCCTTGGCGATATTACACGCCGCCTCGAAAATTGCCCGCGCCTGCATCCGGCATATTTCCGGATAGGTAATGGCCAACCGGCACCCTCTATGTCCCAGCATCGGGTTAGATTCGGCCAAGCGCAATGAGCGTTGGCGTGCCGTTTCCAGCGCCACCCCAGCCGCGCTCGCCACGTCAGCCAGATCGTCCGATGAGTGCGGCAGAAATTCATGCAAAGGCGGATCCAGAAGGCGGATGGTCACCGGCAAGTTTGCCATGATGGTAAACAGCTCTTCAAAATCCTGCCGTTGCATCGGCAATAGCTTTTGCAATGCGGCCTCACGGCCCGGCGTATCAGCCGCCATAATCATCTGCCGCATGGCAATAATCCGGTCAGCATCAAAGAACATATGCTCGGTTCGGCAAAGGCCAATACCCTCGGCGCCAAAATTGAGGGCAACCCGCGCATCAGCAGGTGTTTCGGCATTGGTGCGAACTTGCATACGGCGGGTTTCATCCGCCCATTGCATCATCTGGGCAAAGGCGCCCGACATCCGTGGCTGGATCGTTTCAACCGCGCCTATATAGACCTCGCCGCTCGCCCCATCGATGGTGATCACATCACCGGCGGAAAGCTCTGTATCAAACACAAAGACCTTGCCAGACGCCTCGTCAAAGCGCAGATCACCCGCACCCGACACACAAGGCCGCCCCATCCCACGGGCAACAACCGCCGCATGGCTAGTCATGCCGCCGCGCGCGGTCAAAATACCGGCCGCCGCATGCATCCCGTGAATATCTTCCGGGCTAGTTTCCAGACGCACCAATATCACCTGCTGGCCATTATTCGCCATTTCCTCGGCAAGATCGGAATTGAGCACAATCTGGCCTGACGCCGCCCCCGGTGATGCCGGCAGGCCTCTGGTCAATAAAACCCTCTCGGCATTTGGATCCAAGGTCGGGTGCAATAGCTGATCCAGCGAGCCCGGATCAACCCGCAAAATCGCTTCATCGCGGGTGATGAGACCTTCTTCGGCCATCTCAACCGCCATGCGCAAGCCCGCCTCGCCAGTGCGCTTGCCCGCCCGTGTTTGCAACATATAGAGCCGCCCTTGCTGGACGGTAAATTCCAAATCCTGCATGTCGGTATAATGTGCCTCGAGTTGATGACGGACCGCGTCTAACTGGGCAAACACCTCGGGCATTGCCTCTTCCATCGACATGTCGCCAGTCTCGCCCGCGGCAATTTTGGTTAACGGCAGGGGCGTGCGAATACCGGCAACAACATCCTCACCCTGTGCATTGATCAGAAACTCGCCATAAAACGCGTTCTCGCCAGTCGACGGGTTGCGGGTAAAGGCAACACCGGTCGCGCAATCATCGCCCATATTACCAAATACCATCGCTTGGATATTAACGGCCGTTCCCCATGACGCCGGAATATTATTCAACCGCCGATAGGTTTTCGCCCGGTTATTCATCCAGCTGGTAAAGACCGCACCCGCCGCGCCCCATAGCTGGGTCCACGGGTCTTGCGGAAATGCCTCGCCTGTTTCTGCCAGAACGATCTCTTTATATTGATCAACCAGTTCGATGAGGTCATCGCCTTGCAGGCCGGTATCATCAAACACACCGCGATTGAGTTTCATATCCTCGAGCGCATCTTCAAACAGGCCATGATCAACGCCCAGCACCACATCGGCATACATCTGGATAAACCGGCGATAGCTATCATAGGTAAAACGCGGATCGTTGGAATGCGCCGCCAGCCCAACCGCAGTATCATCATTGAGGCCCAGATTAAGCACCGTATCCATCATTCCGGGCATTGACGCCCGCGCGCCAGACCGGACTGACACTAATAGCGGATTTTTCGGATCAGCAAAGCCAGAACCGGTTTCACGTTCAATTTGGGCAATGGCGGCACGGACCTCGGCCTCTAGGCTCTCTGGATAGGTTTGGTCATTGTCGTAAAAATGCGTGCAGACTTCGGTGGTAATGGTAAATCCGGGCGGAACCGGCAGGCCAATCCCGCTCATCTCGGCAAGGTTTGCACCCTTGCCACCAAGCAGGTTCTTCATCGAGCTATCGCCGTCCGTGCCCTCTGCGCCAAAACTGTAAACCCATTTACCCGTCTTTGAAGTCGCCATTTGATCTAGCCTTCCAGTTTAGAAAAATCCGCCACCTGTTGCATCTTTGCTCTAATCAACGCTAATAGGCCAAGACGGTTTTGCCGGATATCCGGATCATCATCATTGACCACAACATCTTCAAAAAACTTGTCAATGGGCGCCCGCAAACCGCCTAAAGCGGTCATCATCGCCGACAAGTCTTCTTTTGTCTGGATATTTGCATCTGCCATCCCTGCATCGCTATCCGACAAGCCAGTAACCGCCGCATAGAGAGCGCCTTCGGCATCATTGGCAAATAACGCCGGCTTGGTAGCTGCAGAGAAAGTTGTTTTCGTCTTATTTTCTTCTGCCGCCAGAATACTAGCCGCACGCCGCCATCCGGCCATTAGACCAGCGCCATCACTGCTCGCAAGGAACGCATCCAGCGCCGTCGCCCGATCAGCCATCAACAGCATGTCGTCAAGCGCATCATTGGCGCCGCCATCATCACTAATCGCCGCGGCAATGACATCATGGGCAATGCCTTCATCGCGCAAATTGACCCGCAATCTTTCTTTCACAAAGCCCAGCAAATCGCCATCCGCTTTGGCAAATCCATGATGGCTCGCGGCCAGCTCAATAATCTCACCCAACGGCATGCGGATCTGTGCCTCGCGGACAATCCGGATAATCCCAAGTGCCGCCCGCCGCAAGGCAAACGGATCTTTAGAGCCGGTTGGCTTTGCGCCAACGCCAAAGAAACCGGCGAGGCTATCGATTTTATCCGCCAGTGAAACGGCCAGCGCAATGTTGGATTCTGGCAAGCTATCGCCCGGACCCTGCGGCCGGTAATGACCGGCAATGGCCGCCGCGACATCATCGCCCTCACCCGCAAGGCGCGCATAATAGCCGCCGATCAGACCCTGTAGCTCGGGAAATTCGCCAACCATTCCGGTAACCAAATCGGCCTTGGCCAACCGCGCCGCCCGCGCCGCCTTAACGGCGTCCACACCAGCCATGTAGCCAGCGATCGTGCCGGCCAGTTTTTCGATCCGCATGGCCTTGTCATGCACCGATCCCAGCCCCTCATAAAAGGTGATATCAGCCAGCTTTGGCAGATAATCCTCAAGACCGATCTTGGTATCTTCATTCCAGAAAAATTCGGCATCAGCCAACCGCGCCCGCAACACTCGTTGGTTACCCGCTAGAATAACCGCATCACGATCTGGATCTGGCAACCGGTTGCTAACAACAATAAAGCCGTTGGCCAGCGTGCCGTCTGCCGCGCTCAAAGTCAGATATTTCTGATGCGAGCGGATCGACGCTTCTAGAACCTCGTCCGGCAAAGCCATAAACCGGTCCTCAATCGCCCCATAAATAGGATGCGGAAATTGGACAAGTCCAGCGATCTCATCGGTCATACCGGGCCGGACAATGGCGCCGTTTGCTTTGGCTAGGGCCTTGGCCTGATCATTTATCATGGCGCGGCGCACATCACCGTCAACAATTACATGGGCATCGGCTAGGCGCGTGGTGTAATCATCCATGCTGGTGATGCCGGTGATATCAATATCGGCTGGGTTCTCGAAATAATGGCCCATGCTAGTGCCGCCAAACAGCATCAACGCACCATCCAAATCGAGCGTGCCATCAAGTACCGCGCCATTCACCAAGACATTGACCCGGTGCAATGGCCGTACCCAGCGAAAACGTGTCGTGCCCCAACGCTGGCTTTTCGGCCATGGGAAATTCGCCAGAATGCCGGTGATCATATCGGCTAGCAAATCACTAGTCGCCGCGCCTTTGGACTCGCTGCGGGCGAAAAGGAAAGTGCCCTTTGGGGTTTCTTCTTCAACCAGTTGATCGCGGGTCATGCCAGTCGAGGCCAAAAATCCGTTGATCGCCTGTTCTGGCGCATCAACCCGCGGGCCGCGCTTTTCAACAATGCTATCCGCTTGGCGCGAATCAAGTGCACTCACATATAATGCCAGATGCCGTGGTGACACCACATAGCTGGCGTTCTCAAAGGCCAAATTCGCCGCGCTTAATTCTGCTGTGACCAGCCGCAACAAATCCTTACCAGCCTGATCCTGCATGCGGGCGGGGATTTCTTCTTGGACCAGTTCGATGAATAGATCGAGCGTTTCTTTAGACATTGGCCGCCTCCGCGATCCAGGCTTCACAACAGCCTTTAGCAAGGGCCCGCACCCGGCCAATATAGGCGGCGCGTTCAGTGACCGAAATCACCCCACGCGCATCCAGCAAATTAAACAGATGGCTGGCCTTCATACATTGATCATAGGCCGGTAACGCCAGCGGCGTTTCAAGACCGAGCAAGCGGCCACATTCCGCCTCGGCATCACGGAAATGGGTGAGCAGCATATCGGTTTCAGCATGATAGAAATTCCAGCCAGAGAATTCGACCTCAGCGCGGTGGAAAATATCGCCGTAACATTTACCACCCTGATCGCCCGGCACGCCGTCCCAATCCAGATCATAAACATTATCAATGCCCTGAATAAACATCGCCAGACGCTCTAGGCCATAGGTCAATTCCAAAGGCACAGGATTACATTCAATGCCACCGACTTGCTGGAAATAGGTGAATTGCGACACTTCCATACCATCGCACCAGACTTCCCAACCCAGGCCCCACGCGCCCAGCGTCGGTGATTCCCAATCATCCTCAACAAAGCGGATATCATGCATATCAGGATCAAGACCAATGGCGCGAAGACTACCCAGATATAGGGCTTGGCTGTCGGCTGGCGATGGTTTGAAAATCGCTTGGAATTGGTAATAATGCTGGAGCCGGTTCGGATTTTCGCCAAAGCGCCCATCAGTTGGCCGCCGTGATGGCTGGACATAGGCGGCGCGCCAAACTTGGTCTGGACCCAATGCACGCAATGTAGTCGCCGGATGAAATGTGCCGGCGCCAACTTCCATATCATAGGGCTGGAGAATGACCGCCCCTTGCGATGCGAAATAACGCTGTAGGTTGAGCAAAATGGATTGAAAATCCAGCCCCGGAGTAGTGACGTGTGTTTTGGATTTTGACGGAGTCATCGACGCGTTTGCCTGCTTGAAAAAACTAGACAGAAAGTAGCCCCAAACCGCCCCCCAATGCAAGCATCGCTATTAGCGAAAGTCAGGGTGAACAACCGGCGATATAACAGGGGATGTAACAGGCGTGCAATCACCCGTCATCCACTAGCCTTATAGGGGCAATCATCGCGGTCACAGGGTTGGCCAGCAACCCATGCACCACAGAGTTTACACTCTTCAAGGTCGAGCGAGCTCGGCTTGTCTTTGGGCGCATCATCTGGCCCGCCATTACCCACATCATTATTGGGATTTAGAGTGGCGTCTTTTACAGCATTATTCCGGTTTCGTTCTATCATCCGAAATAGATAGAACACCCCCCAGATGATACCACCAAGAGCGAGAAGTTTAGGAAGCGACAACATTCATAAATGCCCTTTTTCTATAGGCCAAAACGTGACAGATGGGCGCGTTCAATGGCGACTTCTGCCGCCTCGTCGATTATGCCACTGGCGAGCGAACCCGACAAGCCACCAATGCCCGATAGTAATTTCCGCTTTGGCTCGATCATCATCAACTCGGTATCATCGCCAAACCGTTCTGTTACAATCTGGCGGCATTCCCCTAGCCCATCAATCAGGCCAAGTGTGGCGGCGGTTGCCCCCGTCCAGAACGCACCGCTGAATAAATCCTTTTCATCACCGGTTAATTTGGCCCCACGCCGATCTGTCACATGGGCGATGAACTGGTTGTGAATTTCGGTCTGGAGCGCCTTTAGCCGCGCCACATCATCCGGGTTTTCAGGTTTGAACGGATCCAAAATCGCCTTGTTGTTGCCGGCTGTATAAACGCGCCGTTCAACCCCTAGCTTTTCAATCGCCTTGTCAAAACCAAAGCCACCCGAAATCACCCCGATAGAGCCAATGATAGAGGCGGCATTAGCGTAGACTTCATCCGCACTAACCGCGAGCCAATAGCCGCCTGATGCGGCGACATCTTCACAAAATGCCAGAACCGGCAGATCAGCCCGCTTTGCCAGATCACGGATCCGCGACCCGATGAGCGCCGATTGGACGGGCGAGCCCCCCGGCGAATTAATGATCAGCGCAACCGCCTTTGCCCCCGATACCGAAAACGCCTTTTTCAATTGTGGCTCGACCGACTCCAGCGAAATACCGCGCCGCATACCGCTAGCGGCAATCACTCCCGACATCCGCACAACCGGAACGATCGGCCGACTACTGCGCCAGAAAAACAAGATAGAGGCGAGTTTCGAGAAAATTTTCATCAGGTGTAACATTCCTCAGGCAATGGTGAGAGTTGAGATAATGATAAGAGCAAGCGGTGCGGGTTCATGTTTTTCGCCCCCCTTTCACTCTAGCAGGATGCGTCATTGAAAGACCACCACCCTGCATAATATGGTGGGCGGATTCTGTGTAGGACCCATTGTCGCGGTGCAACACCAGACCCGCCAGCATCGCCCCCGGTCCCGCCACATTGCGGCGCACCTGAACGATCACCCGACTAGCCGGACTATTGGTGCGCGGCCATAGCGGAAAGACCAGCGTTTCACCGGCACCCGCAGTTTCAAAATGTGTGATCAGCTCGCTCATCCGGTCGGCGCGGCAAATAAAGGTCACCGTGCCGCGCGGCTTTACCGCCCACAATGCCGCCTTCACCCAATCGCCCAGATCAGTATTCTCGCCCATATGCGCCATCGCCCGAGCGCGGTTTCTAGGCCGTGTTCCACGCACATCATTATAGGGCGGGTTGCTCATCACATGGTCAAAGCTATTCGCCATCACCGCTGGCATCGCCATTACATCGCCAGTCACCAGCCGGATTTGTTCATCGCGGCCATTGTCGGTGATGTTGCGCGCCGCCAGCGCGGCCATATCCGGATTCTTTTCAATGGCGGTGATCTGTGTATCGGGAAGACGGTAGGCGGCGCATAGGCTAACCCCGCCAACACCAGCCCCCATATCCAGAATACGGCCTTTGTTCGTGCCAATAGACGCCGCCAGCAAAATCGCATCAGTGCCAACACGATAGCCATCAGCAGGCTGGGTAATCTGCACGGCTTTGGTCAATAGATGGTCATGCGTTACATCAATCATCATAGAATTCATTTGCGTCCTGAAGCAGGGTTTTGGCGGCGAGATGGTGGCTATCATCAACCATCAACCGGCGTGGAAACGCACCGATACCCGCCTCCAGAGCCGAAATATTCCCATCAAAAACCTCATTGCGAATACCGGCATCATTCAGCAAAGCCTGTAGAAAGGACAAGCGAACGGCATTTGTGGTGCGAATAATCGTTATCATGAGGGTAAGATTACGAGGTTTAATGTCATTTTTCTATGCTTTTCGGCGGGATATAGCCTATTATGACGCACCTTTGATTGGGTGAATTCGCTTGCCGGATCCCCGTGTCAAAGGCTATGTCTCGACGGACAGGGCAATCGTAAATTGTAGTATGATTGACCCAACAACCCTAGCCATTTCGTGATAGATAATGCCGCCAAAGCAAACCGACAATTCCCATGACACATTCACGGCCGCCCCGTCTCTCGACGCGCTGGTTTCGATGATGTCAGGTGATATGGCACTGGTAAACGCGACTATTCTGGATCGCATGAACAGCGAAATACCGTTGATCCCGCAACTTGCCGGACATCTCATTGCCGCAGGTGGAAAACGCATGCGGCCGCTAATGACGCTGGCCGGTGCACAATTGGTGCGGGCTAATCAGCCTAAGACGGGCAATATCAGTGATGCTGGGAATACAAGTGATGCTAGCGCGGGCCATGAGGGCGGGATCAAGCTAGCGACCGCGGTGGAATTCATCCATTCAGCGACCCTGTTGCATGATGACGTCATTGACGAGTCAAATTTACGGCGCGGGCGGGATACTGCGAACGCACTATGGGGCAATGAAGCATCAGTTCTGGTGGGAGATTTTCTGTTTGCCCGCTCATTCGAATTGATGGTCGAGGCAGGTAGTCTTGCGGTGCTTGGGCGGTTATCCGCCGCCGCCGCCAATATTACCGAGGGCGAGATCAAACAGATGGAAATCGCGGGTGAGCCAGCGACACCGCTTGATGATTACCTCGCCGTCATTGGCGGCAAGACCGCCATCCTATTCGCCGCCGCCGCCGCCGCAGGGGCGGAAATCGCCGGTGGTAGCCCAGACGATATCGCCGCCATGCACAGCTATGGCCACAGCCTTGGCATGGCGTTCCAGATCATGGATGACGCGCTGGATTACACCGCCGATGCCGATGCGATGGGGAAGAATGCAGGGGATGATTTTTGGGATCAGAAAATCACCATGCCAGTGATCCTCGCATGGCAGGATGGCGATGATGAAGAGCGCGCCTTTTGGCAACGCACGCTAGGCGATGGGGATTTCAACCTGGCTGATCAAGATGCAGATTTGGCCCATGCACAAGCTATCCTCACCACGCATGACGCGATCAACCGGTCGCTCGATGCGGCAGAGGCCTATGTCCAGACCGCGATAGAGGCGTTGGCACCCTATCGCAATGGCCCGGCTGGTGAATTGGCCGATGCATTGGCATCCGCCGCCGCCTTTGCCGCCAAGCGCACTAGCTAGCGTCTATAATTGCGCTTTTTCACACCGCCCGCATCATTGCCGCGATGTGATCGGCGCGGCGGCCTGTTTGTGTCGCCCAGCGGCTATCAAGGGCGTGCAATGCGGCACTATCCCAATCACCAAGGGCAATCGCGCCCCGCATTTTGATAAATTTAGACAAGCGCGGCCCGCCAAGATTAAACGCCATCGATAGCAATGCATGATAGCGGCGGGTCGATATTGCGCTGATATCCTGACCAAACAATTGCGTGACGATGGTTCTGGCCAGCGCGATATCATTCGCCAGCAGCAAGTCAATCTCACCGCCAGATAGGCCGCGATCAGTCAAATTCCGGCCAACGCCAATGGTGATTTTGCCCACACTATCGCGGTACGGATGGGTGCGGCGGCCCTCATGGTCGATTAACAACCGGTGCAGTGCCCAATTATCCATTACAAAGATTACCCATTACAGAGATTACCCATTATCAGGATCGTCCGTTATGACCGTCATCACGCCGTGCATTGGAACCATTGGTAAAGAAGGACGTTCTGATTCCAACGAATAATACCAAAGGATAGGACGATGGTAGGACCCTATGATCGATAAGATGACCACATCAAAAAGCGCAATCCGGTCACCGGATCTCGGCTTTCCAAAGGCGCAGGGCCTCGATGCCCAGCGCCAATTATTGGTTTCCGCGTTGGAGACAAGCGGCATCACAATGAAACAGGCATCACGCGCCCTTGGTCGCAATGACGCCTATTTACAGCAATTTATCTATCGGGGTTCACCGCGGCGATTACCCGAATCCAGCCGTCATCAACTCGCAACATTACTAGGCATTGATCACACGGCGTTATTGGCGAATGGCGATCCGGCGCGGCGCGGCGACGTCGGCTCTGCAAAAAACATCACCACCGAGGTACCGTTCTATCACGTTAATGCCAGCGCCGGTGGCGGTGCCTTTGTAGATCAAACAACCAGTGATGGCGCGGCAAGCGGTACCAGCAACGATCCAAATTCGCATTTCAGCTTTCCCACTGCCTTTATTCGCGGCATCACATCATCGATCAAGAGCGAATTGAGGATGATCACAATCAGCGGTGATTCAATGGCACCGGTGCTGGAACACGGTGATCTGGTGATGATTGATTGCGCCAAGACCCACCCCTCACCGCCGGGCATTTTCATTCTGGATGACGGCGTCGGCTTGGTTGCTAAACGGCTAGAGCAAATTCCAAATAGCCCGATGATACGCATTATTTCGGAAAATGCGGTCTATACGAATTATCGACGCCACATTGACGAGGTGCATATTATCGGTCGTGTGGTATGGTTCGCCCGCACCCTATAGCTTATTCAGAATATAGTGGGATCATAGTGGGTGGAAATAGAGAGATTAGATGGCCAGACAACAACGCAAAGATGGACGCCTGCCCCGCAATGCAGCGCCAATTGAAGTAACGATAGATCATATCGGAGGTCGCGGAGACGGCGTTGGCAAAGCGTTTTACACGCATAATTATCGCAACGACGAGCACACAATATTCGTTCCCGCCGCCCTGCCCGGTGAGCGCGTTCTAGTCCAGCCATTGGCCCTAAACAGTCAGGGCATCAAAAGCCGCATCATTGAATTGCAAGATGAGTCACCAGACCGGCGCACGCCCGCATGTGATGCGTTTCCGGCCTGTGGTGGCTGTAATTTCCAACATTGGAGCGATGAAGCGGTAACCAATTGGAAAGAGCAATTAGCCCATAGCTTTTTGACCCGCGCCGGTGTCACCCCTAAAACCATCCGGCCGTTTGCCGCCTCACCTATGGCCAGTCGGCGGCGTGCTGTTTTCCATATCAAACGCCTTGCACAATCGGTCGCCATTGGCTTTGCCGAGCGTCAGGGAACACATATCGTTTTTCCCAGCGGCTGCAGCATTCTGGACCCAGACCTTTTTGCCATCCTTGGTGAAATTGAAACTTTCGCCGCGGCGCATTTCCCTGTTGGCTGGCAACTTGATCTTCATGTGAACAAGCTTGATCGCGGGCTTTGCCTGTTCTTTACCGGCACCCAGAAATGGTCCTCGGATGTAATGGCGGCTTTGGCTGAATGGGCGGGGGATAGCACCCGCACCGGCCCCGATATCGCCCGCATTTCGGTTGGTGGGAATGGTCGCTTTAGCGGTCCACCAATGATGCTTTACGCCCCTGTCCCCGCCTCATTGCGCTTTGGAACGATCGAAGTGGTGCCACCACCCGGGGCATTTCTACAGGCAACAACACATGGCGAGGCTTTGTTACAGGCGGCGATTGCGGAAATCACCGACGGCGCCCGAATTGTCGCTGATCTGTTCGCCGGATGCGGCACCCTAAGCCTGCCATTATTGCCAAACATATCGCGCCTGATTGCCGCCGAGCAAGATAGCGAAGCCCTCTCCGCGCTTAAGGCGGGCGCCGATGCGGCCCAGCGCGGCGGCATGGTTCAAATGCATCTTGTTGATCTGGCCAACGCACCGCTATTGGCCAGCGACCTTGCCAAATGTGACGCGGTTATTCTTGATCCCCCGCGCGCCGGTGCCGCCGCCCAATGCGCCGAGCTAGTGCATGCCAACGTGCCGACAATCGCGATGGTGTCATGTAATCCGGCGACCTTTGCCCGTGACGCGGCAATTCTATGCGATGGCGGTTATGAATGTGAGTGGCTCCAGCTTATTGACCAATTTAGAATGACAAACCATGTTGAACTGGTGGCTAAATTCACCCGTAGCCGGCGCTAGGGCTTCATTCGGTTAGGGAACCCGTAAAGTAGGCATATGAAAAAACGGTCGATCAGCATTAAAGGACACCGCACCAGCATTTCGATGGAAGATGAATTCTGGACTGAATTCAGCGCAATTGCGCTGGCGAGGGGACAATCGATCGCCAGCCTAGTGGCCGAAATTGACCAAACCCGCAAGATCGGTCTGTCTTCCGCTATTCGGCTCTATATTCTGGCCGAATTGAAACAAAAAGCGGCTCTTTACAACCCTATGGATTGACCCATAGTTTATAGGCTCAAAAGGGTCTAGAGTTTGACTTGATGTTCGAGTTGGCGTTTGAGTTGGGAATGATGACGGAAAAAGAGGCATAAACATGCATATCGCGATCTTGGAAACAGGCCGCACAAACAGCGCAATGCCAGCAGAATTTGGAGATTATCCGGATCTGTTTATGACATTCTTCAAGACTGACCCGCGCTTTGACGATTTCACCTTTAGCGTCGTGCCGGTGATGGATGGCGTGTTTCCGAATAATGTGAATGATTATGACGGTTATCTGGTTACCGGATCAAAGACCGGCGTTTACGATGACGAGCCGTGGATCGCGCCCTTGAGCACCTTTATCCGCGACATTCACAAAAATGATATCCCGCTTGTTGGCATCTGTTTTGGGCACCAGATCATTGCCCATGCTCTTGGTGGTCATGCCGCCAAATCGCAAAAAGGCTGGGGACTGGGCATCCGCACAGTGCCACTCAACCACAAGCCGGACTGGATTGAGGGCGCCGATGATGTCCGCCTCATTCACGTACATCAGGACCAAGTTGAAAAGCTACCCGAGGGCGCGACATTGCTCGGCGGTACAGATTTCTGCCCGATGGCGATTTATGCGATTGGCGATAACGTATTTTCGATGCAGGGCCACCCCGAATTTACCGTCGATTACACCGATGCTCTTATCGACATTAAGAGTGATGTGATGGGCGCTGATCGGGTCGCGGATGCACGCACCACCTTTCCCGATGGCCATGATGGTCTCGTCATGACCGGCTGGATTATGAATTTCTACCAGAACCATGCCGCACACCAGAGCCGCGGGACCTCTAAATGACACTTGTTATCGGACTAGATACAGGCGGCACCTATACGGATGCCGCCCTTTTGGATGCCGACAAAGCTCAGGTCATTTCCACCGGCAAGTCGTTGACCACGCGCCATGATCTCTCGATCGGACTGGCTGGGGCGATATCGGCTTTGCTGGAAAATTATGACGGCAAGGCGAGTGATATCGGACTAGTGTCACTATCAACCACATTGGCAACAAACGCCGTGGTTGAGGGCGTTGGCGGGCGTGTCTGTCTTATTATGATTGGCTTTGATGATGCCGCTTTGGAACGCGCCGACCTAGCGCGGGCATTGGGTCAGGATCCGGTATTTTTTGTGAATGGTGGCCACAAGCCGGATGGCGGCCAACAAGCCCCGCTCGACAAAGACGCGTTGCGTACGGCGGCCGAGAGCATTGGCGATGATGTATCTGCCTTTGCCATTGCCGGCCATTTCGCCACCCGCAATCCGGCCCATGAAGCCGCCGCCAGAGATATCCTGCGCGAGAGCACCGGCCTGCCGATCACTTGTAGCCACGAATTATCATCATCTCTTGGCGGACCTCGTCGGGCATTAACCGCGGTCTTGAATGCCCGCCTGATCAATCTGCTGGAACGCCTGATCACCGCCACCGAAACCATGATGAAAGACCAGGGACTGGATTGCCCGCTGATGGTGGTCAAGGGTGATGGTTCTTTACTGAGCGCCGATTTTGCCCGTTCACGCCCGGTCGAAACCGTTCTTTCAGGGCCCGCCGCTAGCCTATCCGGCGCTGCTTTTCTCGCTGGAACAAAATCGGCACTGATTGCCGATATTGGCGGGACCACGACCGATATCGCGTTCCTACAGGATGGCGCACCAAGGCTAAAGGCGGATGGCGCATTTGTTGGTGGATGGCAGACAATGGTCGAGGCGGCGGAAATTCGAACCTGCGGCCTTGGCGGCGATAGCGAAGTCCGGCCCATCTCGCGCGGCCGCTCTGGCGGTATAACACTGGGCCCACGCCGCGCCATTCCCCTATCGCTCATGGCAACACAATGGCCCGAAATAAAAGATAAACTCGCCGCCCAGCTTGCCCTTGTTGTGCCAATGGCGACAGATGCACGCTTTGTAATGCCGGTCATGCCTGATGGGGTGCCTGCATGGCTGACCCGCTCCGAGGCACGTCTGGCGGAAAAGGCCATCGAGAGCGGCCCTACCAGCGTTGCTGAACTCGCCGCTACCCAGCTTGCCCTTGGCACTGTCGACCGGTTGATTAGCCGCGGCCTGCTGGCATTATCTGCCTTTACGCCCACCGATGCGGCCCATGTGACAGGTGATTTCACTGGCTTTGATACCGAGGTGGCTACGCTCGGTGCGGCATTGATGGCCCGCCAGCGCAATGGCCTTGGTGAACCACTCGCGGCTGATGAAAGTGAAATTTCAAAAATGACGTTGGTCGAATTGCACCGGCGCTCGGCGCTTGCCCTTATGGATGCGGCGATGGCCCATGACGGGCTTGGCGAGGCACAGGCAAGCACCAATCCGCTATTGGCGAAAACCTATTCACCCGATACCCCTGACAAACCGCTGGCTAGCGTGTCGATGACGCTTGGCACTAGCCTTGTTGCTCTTGGTGCGTCGGCAAGCACGCATTATCCAAACATTGCCAAGCTGATGGATGTCGATCTGGCGGTACCAAACCACGCTGATGTCGCTGGTGCTGTTGGCGCGGCGGCGGGATCCGTTCGCCAGCGCGTAATGATCTCGATCACCCAGCCAAGCGAAGGAAAATTCCGCATTCATTTGCCCGGTGGGCCGAGTGATATGGTGGTGCTAGAAGACGCCTTGGAAAAGGCCCGCGAGGCGGCCAGTCAATTGGCCAGTGACCGCGCGAGAAATGCTGGTGCCACCAATATTGACATCTCACTGCGCGAGGACATCAAGATGGTACCACTATCCGCCGATCGGGATTTGTTCATGGAAGCCTTGATCCACGCCACCGCCGAAGGCCGCGCTGGCTAGAACAACCTCTCCTTCATCGTGTGGCATTTCGCATCAAAGGATTTTTGCTCCAGATAGCTGACCTTGGTTGCCCTGATGGCCCCCTTTGGTTTGAAATCGCGCACTTGGCGATCGCCCCACGCCACGCTCATCCGCCCGGAAAACCGGTTCAATGTCATATCCACCGATTGCACCCTCATGCGCGTATCGACCAACGGTTGTTCGTCAATACGGGCCCGCACAAAGGCGCCTGTGGATAGTTTCTGGTGCAACATAACCTCGTCTTGCGTGGCCTCTATGACCACTTCCAATTGCTCGGAGGCCGGCGCAGATATGGTCTTCTTGCCATTATTTTTGGTTGGCACAAAGCTCTGGGCACGCAACCGTTCATCGCGCTCGAATGGCTGGATTTTGATTTCGGAAAACGCCTCATCAGTATAGGTGATCGAGATGTAGAGCGAGCCGTCAAACTGGTCGATCACTGGATCGTCTGCGGTTTCCTTTTCGACCAGAAACGCGCCGTCACAAACCAGAAATACCGTTTTCGGCATCACCACTTCTTCATCGGCCACTACCGGTTGGCTCAGCATAAATCCTATGGAAAACGCTAATGTCGCTCGAAACAACGTCAACAAAGCACACCTCTTCCTGCAGATGTCGTCGTAAAACATTAGCTATATTTAATATTATTAACCTTTTACGCCTAACCGTTGTGCCACGTTTCTAACGCAACGGTGATTAGGCGCTATGCGGGGCGGTGTTAGGAAAAGGAATGATGGACAACGGCACGATCATACATGCGTTTAGTCACCTCATACTGCGCTAGCATCTCCCGAGCCCATTTTGGTGGATATGGCCAGAAGAATAATCCACGTTCAATCCATGATTTGGTGTTACCGACATTTTTCTTAGACACAATTTCATTCATGACTTCGTCATGTGGATAGAGGTAATACCGCCCATCAAAAGCAAATGCGATATGGTAAGCTTTTCCGATGTTTTTTTTGCTGATAAACAAATTAGGTCTTCTTTGAACTCGAACAAACTCGACATCATCATTTGGCCATTGTGTCTTGGCCTCGCCTTTCTCAATTGGTTCTTGCTGTTGTCTGCGTTCAGTCACTTCATATGGGGCTAACAGCCCTACCGCCCATTTCGGCAAAGATGGCCAATGATATAAACCGCCCTCAATCCATGATTTGGTTTTACCGACATTACGCGTTGCCAATATTTCATCCATAATTTCGTCATGTGGATAAATGTAATAACGTGCGCCATCGGCAAACCCGATGTGGATTTCTTTACCGATGTTTCTCTTGTCTAGCCACAGCCTCTTTCTTGTCTGAACCCTGACAAAAGGGACATCATCCTGTGGTGGCTGTTTCTTCCATTTCCAAAACATGCACCTCTCCTCTTACGCTAGGCGTTCAAAAAGAGTGCTGGAAAACGCAAAGGATAATGGGCAAAGTGGCACTCCATCGTCGCCGATGATAGCTACTCGTACCGATGAGTCAATAGTCTGATTTATATGAGTTTTTTCTAATTAAACCAGCCGCGAGACCACCTATAAAGGCGGCGTCTACATTGATTTTTCACGGAGGTTGGTGGGCCCGGCAGGACTCGAACCTGCAACAACACGGTTATGAGCCGTGGGTTCTAACCAATTGAACTACAGGCCCACTCTTGCCTGCGCTCTGGACGCAATATTGCATCCCGAGCCAGATTAATTCTCCAAGAAGCTCCGCAACTTGCGTGACCGTGATGGGTGCTTGAGTTTACGGAGCGCCTTTGCCTCAATCTGGCGAATACGCTCACGCGTTACGCTAAATTGCTGACCGACCTCTTCTAGCGTGTGGTCAGTATTCATGCCAATACCAAAACGCATCCGCAGCACACGTTCTTCACGCGCCGTCAGGCTGGCCAGAACGCGGGTTGTGGTCTCACGCAGGTTAGCATGGATCGCCGCATCAAGCGGTTGCACCGCGTTTTTATCCTCGATGAAGTCGCCCAGATGGCTATCTTCCTCATCACCAATCGGCGTTTCGAGCGAGATTGGCTCCTTGGCGATCTTTAGCACTTTGCGCACCTTATCGATCGGCATAGACAGCTTTTCGGCCAATTCTTCTGGAGTCGGCTCGCGGCCAATTTCATGCAGCATCTGGCGCGATGTACGGACCAGCTTGTTGATCGTCTCGATCATATGCACCGGAATACGGATGGTCCGCGCTTGGTCGGCAATAGAGCGCGTGATCGCCTGACGGATCCACCATGTCGCATAGGTCGAGAATTTATAACCACGGCGATATTCAAACTTATCCACCGCCTTCATCAGGCCGATATTGCCCTCTTGAATGAGATCGAGGAATTGCAAACCACGGTTGGTGTATTTCTTTGCGATCGAGATCACCAGACGCAGATTGGCTTCAACCATTTCTTTTTTCGCACGGGCGGCTTCACGCTGGCCGCGCTGGATGGTCTGTACAATCTCGCGGAATTCAGAAACAGACAGGCCCACATCATCAACCACAAGACGGATTTTGTCCTGTAGCTCGACGATCTCGTCAGCCTTGGTTTCGGTCATCTTTTTCCACGCCTTGGTGGTGTATTCAGGGCCCGGCCAATTATCCATGCATTCGCGGCCAGACCATGCCTCTAGAACCTGTGCGCGGTTTACACCACAATCGGTGGCGGCGCGCATCAAGCGACCCTCAATAGAGGTCACATGCTTGTTCAGGGTGAATAGCTGATCCGACAGCGATTCAATCCGGTTCACATGGAAATGCACGCCTTCCATTAGCTCAACAAGCTTAATCTTCATGTCGAGATGGGCGACTTCACTCTTTGGAACCAGCGCTTCGCCCTTGGCCATGCGGATAAGGCGGCGGTCCTGTGATTTTGAATATTGCTTGAATAGAACGCCGATTTCGTCAAACAGCTCCATCATCTGATCGCGGATAGCGTCTTCCATCGCCGCCAGCGACATATTGATGTCGTCATTGTCGTCACGGTCATCGTTGGAGTCTCTAGTGGATGTGTCGGTGTCGCTATCACCGCTCTCTTCATCCTCTTCCTCGATTTCCTCTTCTTCGATCTCGGGCTCTTCTTCATCCTCAAGATCTTCGTCGGCAATCCCGTCTTCCATTGCCACTACGCTGGTCGCGTCAATGATCGCGGTGCCGTTCAATTTTGCATAGGTGGTCTCAAGGTCGATGATATCACGCATCGGCACCACACCATCGGCGATCTGGTCACGCCAATGCAACAAAGCGCGGATCGTCAGCGGTGATTCACAAATGCCGCCGATCATCATCTCGCGGCCGGCCTCAATACGCTTGGCAATGGCAATCTCGCCCTCGCGCGACAATAGCTCGACAGAGCCCATCTCGCGCAGATACATACGGACCGGATCATCAGTGCCAGATACATCACTATCGGACAGATTACCGGCGGCGCGATTGTCGTCTTCGGCGCCTTCGGTGGTTTCTTCGCTCTCGGCGCTATCAACCACGGACACGCCCATCTCTACCAAAGATGACATTACGTCTTCGATTTGTTCAGAGGTATATTCTTCGGCTGGCAAGGCGGCGTTGATCTCGTCATGGGTGACGAAGCTGCGCTCTTTGCCGAGTTTTATCAGCGTCTTGATAGTTTGCAGCGCTGCATCGCCACTAGCAGATTCAACCGCACTATTGGTTGCGTTTGTATCAGGCTCAGCTTGTTTGTTTGCTTTTACTGCCATTCGAAACCGGCTCCTAATCAATCAGCCACCCAGCGGGACCGGGCCAACCGGGACCATTTGTAAACTCTATTTGAGAGGCATACCGTTGCCCAGAACACCCCGACCATTGTTTGAAAACACACCTGCTTTGCCACTGACGAGGCTTAGCAATTCACCGAGCCGTTGCTCAGCTTCCTGGCCGCTTAGCGCCGCTGGATCAAAACCCAACCGCGCCTTCATCTCTTCTCCCGATATTAAAGCTATGCTGTCTGCGTAACTCGATCCCTGTAAATGATACCTAAGAGCTTCTGCGTCAAGGTCCGGATCGTTGATTACTGCATCAATTGCCGCTTTTTTTAGCGATTCGAGCGCTGCATCACCGGCATCGGCATAGACCAAAGTCTCATAATGCCCCGTAATTAGCACAGGATGCGCCAGAATCAGCGCGATTATGGCACGGTGACGGTTAATCATGCCGGTACTGGGACGCTTGGTCATTCGCGGCGACATCATCCCGCCTCTTGCGTCCATTCTACCACCTGCGCCGCGCCCTGCGTTACGCATTGCCGCGATTCGGCTCTCAATTTCGTCACTATAGGCACTGCGGACTTGGTTATTGGCGATCAAGCGCACTTGGCCTCTGATCGCCTGCCAGAATTGCGCGCGGGCTTCGGGCTGGCGCAAATCATGCGCCGCGGCCAAACCATCCCAGAGGCTATCGACGAGCGAGCGCGCCATCGACAGGATCTTTACAAACCCGTCTTGCCCCGCTTCCTTGAGCACATCATCGGGGTCTTTGCCCTCTGGCAGTAACGCCAAGCGGGCCGATTTTCCCGGCTCGATGACTGGCAAAATTCTCTCTAGCGCACGCATTTGGGCACGTTGTCCAGCGGCATCACCGTCAAAGCACAAAATCGGCTCATCATGCAATTTCCACAATAGGGCTATCTGTTCCTCGGTGAGCGCGGTTCCTAGCGGCGCCACCGCCGCCGCAACACCGCTCTTATGGATGGCGATCACATCCATATAGCCCTCGGCGACAACCAGCGGCAATTTACGGCGCAATCCCTCTCGCGCCTGCACCCATCCATAAAGAACGGATTTCTTTGAAAAGGTCGGGCCCTCGCCTGAATTGAGATATTTCGGCTGGGCATCACCCAGCGCCCGTGCGCCAAAAGCGATGATTTTGCCCTGACGGTTTTCAATCGGGAACATCACCCGATCCCGAAAATAATCAAACAGCGATCCATCGCGGTCACTTTTGCGGATCACCCCCGCCGCCAGCATATCCGCATCGGAAAAACCCTT
>Ga0209138_1000685_pt1 | contig 31865 bp, 51 predicted proteins | sample SaaInl3SG_22_DNA_FD_184645 | JGI IMG/M metagenome (GOLD analysis project Ga0209138, IMG submission 184645) | Marine microbial communities from expanding oxygen minimum zones in the Saanich Inlet - ESP_153SG_22_DNA (SPAdes) (version 2) | ecosystem: Environmental > Aquatic > Marine > Intertidal...
CATAATAAAGACACATAGTCACAGTGAATAACAATAACTCACCTGAGTCTCTCCTCTTAGACCGATGTGTCTTTGTGCACCCTGAAGGATTCGAACCTCCGACCCTCTCGGTGTAAACGAGATGCTCTGAACCAACTGAGCTAAGGGTGCAATTAACCGACCTAGCTCGGTAAACACATCGGATGTGAAAAAACACTTTAGTCGTAACTCACCCATCTATTACTTCTTACTAGATTCTTGTAGCTTACTTACCATGGTTCATACCGTTACTACTAGGGAACCCAACATTGTGTTTTAGTAGTCAGGGTAGGATTCGAACCTACATGAGATGGTTTCTCCAGTTTTTTCAAAGGGAATCGAACCCTTCCTCGGCCACCACAGCCTGCGTCTACCATTCCGCCACCTAACTATGTTGATACAAATATACAACATTTTTTCTAATTACCAAAGAAAAATAAAAACAACAGATAGTTTAGCTCGGCATCCACACCACGAATTTAGCTATCTTCACCTTATGTGGTAGTTTAGTTTTTATTTTTGTACCCAAGGAGAGACTCGAACTCTCAAGCCATTACGGCCACGGTTTCTAAGACCGCTTTGTCTACCAATTCCAACACTCGGGTAAGTTGCAGGATATCGCTTAACCTGCGGTGGGTGTACCTTCCACCTTGTTCCCAATTCGTAAACGGTACTACGATTTTTTTGTGACCCCGGTGGGACTCGAACCCACGGCCTTCTGATTAAAAGTCAGAAGCTCTAAACCGACTGAGCTACGAGGTCATTTGTTTGACAAAGATAACCAGAATTCTGTTAATACCATATTAATTTTGATATTTTCTGTCATTTATCTAAGCTCCTACCTTGTCCGTCCTGCTCACCGACATGGGCTATTTTGGGTCGCATCCTCAGTGGTGATAACGGTTCTATAATCCTCCCACTTTAAGCAGTGATGTCCTGAGTTTCCTCCCTGTTCAACACATCATAACCGTTATATTCCAAAACATTTATACATAATTGAATAAATTCATCAATAGTCATATCACTCTTTGCGTAGTTAACGTTAGACTTTAAAAATCCTAAGTTATCTAATGAGTTATCACCACCTTTAGATTTTGGTACTATATGGTCCAATGAATAATCTTTACTATCCGTTAAATCAATTTTTTCACCTGTAAGATAGCAAATCGGTTCAGTTCCAAACTTTTCATACACTTCTTGTATTGTGAATGAATGTGTTTTTTTTCCTACCCTACTATTTTTTTCAGACCTACCTTTAAACCCTCCAAGTTTCAGTGATAATATCCTGTTAGGAGACATTTCATCTCTCGGTATGTAGTTTTGTTTTACTTTAGGTTTTTTTTCTTTTTTTGGTTTAGGTTTAGAATTAATGATATTCCATACCTGACCCACACTGTAGTTTACCTCTTTTGAAATCTCACGATAACTGTAACCACATTCGTGAAGTAATTTAATCTGACTTTTGACCTTATTTTTCATAATATCCTTTTAATATAAATATCATTACGTTCAGTTTTTTTATATGTTTTTCACAAAAAACAAACAATATAATTGAACGTTCAGGTGCACTGAACAGTTTGATATGTTGAACACAGCGACAGAACTTTGTCAAATTTTGTTATGTTAATCGGAATATTTCCGAATTACGGCTCATTATTTTACATTTTGTAGTTCATTTGTCAAGTATTTTGAGCCATATACTTGACATCCGTGAGCCGTAAAAGCGGAAGATGAAGGATTCGAACCTTCGGACCCCTTACGGAGTCAACACCTTAGCAGGGTGCCGCTTTAAGCCACTCAGCCAATCTTCCATTGTGGTATTAACTGGAATCGAACCAGTGACACCTTGAGCTTCAATCAAGTGCTCTACCAACTGAGCTATAATACCGATTTTGCACGCCCGTCAGGACTCGAACCTGAAACCATCGGTTTTGGAGACCGACATTCTACCAATTGAACTACAGACGCGTATTTGATGGTTATATCATGCATTAACCTTTATTTTTTCACTTAATGCATGATTTAACCATCATTTGTAGTCCCTGAAGGATTCGAACCCTCATCGCCTGGTCCGTAGCCAAGAGTGTTATCCATTACACCAAGGGACTATTAAGTAGTTACGGCTGGATTCGAACCAGCGACCACATCGGTATCAGCGATGTACTCTAACCAACTGAGCTACGTAACTATTTTTGGTTTCCAATATGTCAAAGAACTTAAATACAGGACAAATATAAACAAAAAAAACCCAAACATTTCTGTTCGGGTTTCAATTTTTGGTTATTTGGTTTGTCTTAACTATATCATGAATGTCCGAACGTATTTTGCATAACATAGCTAAACCATCTCGATTGGTTTAATAGACAAATGTTATGTTTAATAATTCGGTTCATTGTATATAAAGTATTTCCGTGTTTTTAGTTAAATATGTTACAAACATATAAAAGACTATTAAAATGTCAAATTATTTATTAATATTTATTCAAATGTTAAACTTAAACCCCATTTCCACCAAACTAAATCTATGGTGTAATATCCGTATAGGTATTTATCGTGGGTTACTTTGATGGTTGGGAGGATGTATAACTGTCCGTATACTTCGTATTTCTCCCCTCTAATTTTTAATTTCATTTCTCTTTTGTGTTAGGTTTTAAATACAATGGTCAACCAATGGATAATCATTTTCATTTTTATAATCAATCCCAAGTGTAATATCATCTTTAGTGGTAAACTTTGTACCATCTTTATAAGTGATAGTTACTACACCGTCTTTTACTTCAATGATTTTGACATTATCCAATGGTTTCATTTCTCTTTTGTGTTAGGTTTTTCCCAAACCGTTGTATCTAATGAGTAGATATAATTAAATCTTTCTATATCTGCTCGTTTCTCATCCTCTTCTGTCCAAATGATAATGGTGTCATCCTTAACTTCCTGCCATACGATAGAATCTACATCATCTAAATTAGAAACTTCTTCTATGGATTCTTGAGTTGAACATGATAGTAAGATTATAAAAGGTAGGGTATATTTCATTTCTATTTTTTTTTAAGGTTAATAATAAATCACATTTAACTAATTGTTGTACCATCTTTACGATAAATTTCTACAGTTGATGACTTACCACGGTTATCTAAATGGTCGTATACTTCTAACTCTTTTCCTTTATAAAATACTTTGGATATAAAATCCCAATCACCATCAGGTGTTGATATATCACCGTTCTGAACGCAGAAATCTTTTGATGTTGGTACTTCATCTGACTCAAACTCTTCAAACTCAACAATACCACCTTTATTCTCATCAAATATTGCTAGTATATTATCTACCTCAGACTTATCACCCTCACCTGGTATTGCTAAATAACCTTCATAAGGGATGTCATCCGCAGAATCACCTAACATTTCGTAGATATCTTCCATATCTGACGGTTCGAAGCTTAAAACTTCATTATCATTCTCGTCTTTAAGTGAGAACCATAAACCGCTATTGTCTAACGCACGTGATACATGATAAAGGTCAGGATTATAAAGGTCATCTACTATACCTTCCATTTCGATATCATGACGAACTTCCCATAGTTCGTCAGCATCATTGGTTTCCATTAAATCTTGAATAGATTTAACTTGCTCATCTGTTAGTGAGTGACCAGTCGCTTCAACCTCCCAGCCATACATTTCTAATTTATATTTCATTTTTAACTATATATTAATTTCATAAAATTTTAACCAACCATCATCAACTAAATCATATATAACAAACTTAAACTCTTTTAACATTTGTTTGCTAAACATTTCATTCGCTTCAGTCATACTACATGGATTGTTAGTATATACACCTAACATCCAATCAGTACTATCTATGTAATCCTCAATAAAAGGTTTACTCTCTTTGTTGGTGAACTTTATATCGACGCAGTCATCATAAAGTTCACCGTTTGGTTTTTGTATCATTGTCACTTCAAAACAAGAATTTTCTGTTTCATATACACGTCCAATAAATGATGTTTTATCGATTTTCATTTTACAAAACTAATGATAATATTTTGTTAATCCAAAAATGTCACTTCATTTGTTTCAGGATTCCACTCCACAGACATTACAGGATTTTCAAAAGTATATTTCTCTCCCAAAACTGCCGCGTTGAAGTAATGAGTATCCCCATCGAACTTGTAACCATATCCACTATGAATATGTCCAAACACGTGTATCTTCGGTTTAACGATATTAACTTGCTCGGTTAATAACTCACAACCTAAATTTTGAGGATTACCAATCACAGTATCCAAATGACCCCACGGTGGTCCATGAGTTACTAAGATATCTGTGTTCATAGGTATCATATCCCATTTACTTTTCAGCTCTTCACCCATTCGTGGTAAGTTGAAAGCCCAATTGAAGAACTCAGGTTGCCAAGGAGAACCGTATACTTTAACTGCAGTATTATAATCCTCACCAATCACTTCTAAATCGTCTTGTAAGTAAGTTACTTTATCATAAAATTCTAAAAGTTCTTTACACATTTCAGGGCTATCCTGAAACCCCCAATCGTGGTTTCCAGCAATGAAGATTTTATGTGTGTAATTATCTAAGTTATTGAACCATTTAAGAAACTGTTGTAGTTCGTGTTTATACCCCATAGACGAAACATCACCCGCATGGATGATGACATCACCACCGGGTAAAGAACTAGTAATTTGTTCGTGTTTGGTATGTGTGTCGGATATAAATGTAATCTTCATTTTCTTATTTTTTTCAAATATAAACATAATTTTTTAATTAATCCCACCACTTGTTTATATTTTCATTCATTATCTTAAATAATAGGTCATGTGCTCTCTTCTCATTAATGTGACCAATATTCATTGCAACTCTTTGTTTAATATCTTCAGAGTCCGTTCCGTCCAACGTGAATAGTCCCTCTCCGTTCATTACCCTTTTATAGGTTAAGGGATATTTAGCAAAGTAATCATCGAAGTTCTCTTCCAGTGTTCTACTATTCCACTCACTAAAACCTTCTTTATCAGATGGGGTAAACCAATGTTTATTTTTGTGATAGTCTTGGTATTCTGAACCATAGAACTCTTCACTAACCTTATCAATCAGTCTAACACAAGTCATCATAATCTCTGCATCTCTTTCAGATGAGACGTGAATACCCCTATCACCAATATACTTTGATTGTGCTTTTAGTTTATGTTGAAGCATTGTGTAGATGTATCGGTGGTCCCAATTACGGTCCTTCCAAATAATAGGCAACCAATAGATGATATTTTTAACACCGATTTTAAAGTCTCTCCATAAGTATCTCCACTTAAATTTCCATTTCAGTGAAATGCTATTGAATAGTTTTCTATACCATGGACGAGATTCTCTCTCTTCAGCCCATTGTTCAAATATGTCTTTTTCTGGTTCCATTTTAATTGTTTTTATTTTTATAGTTTTCTTCTAGATATTTCCAAAGTGATTCATGTGAATTACAGATTGGATTCTTATCACTGTCCGATATTTCTAACCCACCTTGACCAAAGTCATTTTCATAACAATACCAACTAAACAAATCCAACCCATCTTCCCCATATATTTCTTTAATTAACTCATTAATGATTTTATTATATGGGTCAACAAAATTAATCATATCAACTCCTAATTTGTACGCTTCTTTGATTATTCTACCCTCCTTTTGTAGTGGTAGTAATACTTTTAAAAATCTTTCGTATGTCATATCTTAAACAATTCGTAGTTACTATTCTTAGTTTTAAATTTAACATAATCATCTTTTTGTTCCACAATCTCAGTGATAATTGTAGTTTGCCAAGTAAAGAATTGGTTGAATGGTGACATAATTAATGAAAGTCCAATTACGGGTTTATCATGTTCATCCTTAAAACGACCTCCATCGTCCCATTCTAACCATTTCACCTCTTTAGACTGTTTAGTCAGTCCATCTCGTTCACGAACTAATTTCCAATTAAATTTGTTTTCAAGTACTCCTTGCTCAACAGCAATTTCCATAACATTATCTACTGTTAATGTCATCGGTATTTTATCTTGTTTTATTTTATCCATTTTCTAATTCTTCTAATTGTTTTTCCAATCGTGAAACGCTACCCCAAATAATAGATGCTTCTGGGTCCAGTGTTTTAATTTGTTCTACTAATTCTTTTTGGCGACCACGACTATAAAAACCTGATTCAATATCGCTAGACAAGTTTTGTAAATGTTCAGGGGCACTAATTGAAATACGTAAATCATAATCAGACCATTTTGTTTTCCAGTCCCAAAATTGGATACCTTTAGTTAGTTTACTATGTAGATTAGATAATCTACGATTACGAACACGAACCAATGATTTATCATTTCCAAAGACGTGTAGAAAACGAAGAAACCAACGAGGACACCATTTTGGTTTTGCCTCATTATCCATAGCCAATACCAATGGGTTAATCGCCCTATAGTATGGACTATTTTCTTTAAAGAATATGATATTCATATATCCATACTTCTCTAATTTCTTTGGAAAGAAGATATAACGTAAGTCATCCCATTTTAAATTACGAGTATGGACCATACCTTTTTTACGTCCTTTCCAAAAAAGTAGCGAATACTTTAAAGTATTTAAACGCTCTTTAAATGTTGGTGGTGTATAAAATTTTGATTTTTTCATAACTAAATTAATATTTCAACAAAAATAGTAAAAATAATAGAGTTATTCAAAAAAATCTTTTAATTTTTCTTTTTTAACAAGACGTTTTAATGTTATTACGTAATTTGAAGCTTCAGCATATGACTGACCTAAGTAATTATAATACTCCATTTCGGTATTAACTTTACCTAAATATCTACACTGATAAAACGCATAATCATATACTGATTCTCTCCAATTAGAGTAAAACGCATGATTATATTGGGTACCGTTCGCAGTGTTAATTCTAACTCTGGCTTCTTTCATCCCGAATAAATTATTATTTTCTTTGAATATTTTTGAAGTATAATTTCCTGTTTCTAGCTTTGACTGTGCTAATACTATATGTGGAAACTTAACATTTAATTCTTTAAGTAATGATATTAATTTTTTTTCAGAAAAATTATTTAAAGTGTCTTTAACGTTAACAATTAACGGAATTTCCTCATATGAAGGTAAATTAGTGAGCTTTTCTTCATCACTAGTGCGTATAAGACTAAAAAATATAATAAAAACAATTATAGGTAATATAAAATACCTTAGTTTTAAATTTTTATACTCAAGAGTGTTGGAGTTAAAATAGTAAATTTTAGGTTTTCTCATTTGAATTATTTTTAATTAAAAGTATTAATAAAATTATTAGTAATCCACCCGGTAACAAAAAAAGGGACATGAAGAATATCTTTCCTAATGTCCCTTTGGGTTTTAATTTATGCTTGTTTATCTTCAATAACATCTTCATCGTTTGGATTTATTGGGTTAAAAGGACCTGTAGTATCTGACGAAGTGTCATAGTCATCATCAGGATATCCAATATCTGAATCGTTTAAAGAACTTCCTTTCCAATATTTTTCCATATTAACTAAATTCTGTGCTTGGTGATACTCTTAACCCATCTATGATTTTATCGTAGTGGTCTGATGGATTACTCATCCAGCTATGATAATTGGTTGTCTCAAAGTATTCTGCGTCTACAACCAATCCATCAGGTTCTCCCCAAGAGAATGCCATATCTAAGAATTCTTGTGGGTCTATTTCCTCTCCATACTCATCGACTACTCGACCACTTAGAACAAACTTAATCAACTCTTCTTTATTAGAGTAATACTTGTTGTTGTGAAAGTTCCAACAGAATTTCCAACCACCACTCCTCTTACCCAGATGAATCGCCGTTCCGTCTAAGAATTCATCCCATGGTGACATCTGTTCCCACACGTCCTCCTGAGAATCAATATATCGGTAACCCCTTTCAATCATAGATGGATTCCATAGGTCAACCTCTTGTAATCTCATAGTTAATTTCTGTCTTCGAGAATTTATTTCCTCACTCTTCGGTATTCTTGTATAATTTGTTCCCATAATTTTCTATTTTCAACAAAGATAATAAATAAAATGGTTATCACAACTTATAGACCCATTTCTTTTCTAATTTTTGTTGCAGATATTTCTCCAATTTCTTTAGGTGGTGTTCTTTCAATAATATCGTAACCAACACCTCGACCAAACTCTATAGAGCAAATATCTGGTATTACCATAACTTTGACTTTCCCTGATGATATTTCATCTGAATAGTGCTCTTCAATATTAAGTTTAACTTCATCAGGTGTGAATGGATTTTTTTTGTTAGGTTTTCCGTCTCTAATACAAATCAGTACGTTTTTACCTTCATCCATTGCTTGTTTGAATAATTCTTGATGACCTTTGTGAAGTGGTTGCCATCTACCAACGAACATTGCATATTGACCGTCTCTAGGTTCTAAAGATGATTCGACATGTAATTTTTTTTTCCAATTTTCCATTTATCTTTTATATTTCGTAATCGGTCCAATCTATCTCATCGAAACCTTTATCTCTAATAAGGTTTACTCCTATCGCTCTTTGACCTGGTTTATTAGGGTCCATATCATTAATGAGTATTCGAGGACCTCGTTCGATACCCATAATTAATTTATCAAATTCAATTAACTGAGTTGATAATTCTTTAATTGTATGAGAGTAAAGACTATGGGGACGGGCCGTGGTCAATATGACCATGTGCCCATCCTTTCTCCATTTTTTTATAGTGTCTCTAACTTTTGGTAGTACTTCAGGAATTGAAGATTCGTAGGTTTCAAACTTTCGGTACTTAAATATTGTACCATCAATATCGCAAAATATAGTAGACTTCTTTTCCATTATAGTTGTGATATGAGTTTTTCTAATGATTGTTGAGGGTTGTCTATTGTCGTATCAATATCTATAAAGTTGTCTTTTGGACATACATACGCATCTGACTTAAAATGGTCACGTTCTCTAGATTCGGATGTGTGAATATAAACTTCGACTAAATTATTGCCCATAATAGTTTTAAACTCTTCTCTTTGGTCGATATATGGTGAAACCAAAGAAACTATTACGTCATGACCCTGATTGTGTAAATAATGTGATATCTTTTGTGCAGCATCAACATTTGTTACCCTACCCTTTATCGAATAATCTTTATTCGTAAACAACTCTCTCATTTCATCTCCATCGATACGGTAGGCGTTAGGTAAATGTTTTTCTTTGAAAAGATTAGCCAATACCGTTTTACCGTGTGATGGTTGTCCTGTAAACCAATATACCATTAACCTTCGATTTCTACTAATTCAATATTGAAGTTTAATGATTTACCCGCTAAAGGATGGTTCATGTCTAAGATAATATTACCCTCGTCTTCACCAACAATAGTTGCTTGAATCGGCATACCTTGCTCGGTAGTCCCTTGAACCATTTCACCTACGTTCACCACAAAATCTTCAGGGAAGTTTTGTCTATTAACAGGCATAATTGCTTCATCATTTCTTTCACCATAACCTTTATCAGGTGATAGTGTAACATCTTTAATATCGCCAACCGACATACCCATAACTGCCTCGTCAAAACCTGCAATCATTTGTCCTGTACCTACTGTGAAGTTAAGTGTTTCATTTCTTTTACGAGAACTATCAAATTCTTGTCCGTCCTCTAAAGTTCCTGTGTAATGAACTTTTACATTGTTTCCTTTTTCTACTTTCATTTGTTTGTTATTTAATTTATTATTTTATTTTTTACTCTTTCCGAAATCGGTACAGGTTCTCCAACCTCATCGATTCTCACAAATTTAATACTTGTCGATAGTATAACATTTTGTTTACCGGAGTAAACATTGTGTGACCTTGCTTCCATATATAAGGTTATTGAAGTGGTGCCGACATTTTTAACTTCAGCGTAAATTTTAACTAGTTGACCTTCTTTCGCTGGTTTTTTAAAAACACACTCGTCTATTTTTATAGTTACCATTCTTGGGGTATCACAGACCTGCATCGCATATGCTGCAGCGCTTGAATCTAACCATGCAAGTAATTTACCTCCGAATAGATTACCGTGAAACCCTAAATCACTCTTTTTAATCGGGTGAGTGTTCAACAACTCCATATTATCTTCCAATTCTTGTTAATTAACTTTAAATTTTATCCAACGAGTTCCTGACACATCCTCATTTGGAAAATAGAACTCAAATTTCTCACCATCACACCAAATTACTTTTGTAAAACCAACAGGTATTAATGCGCCTGTAGGTAACCACCTCTCAGGTTCATCACGAAAATGTACAGTTATAGTTACATTTACGAATGCGAATATACCTGATAAATCACGTTCAAACCTCTCTAATTCTTTCCATGGTCCACGATTGAGACCCTCATGTTGTAATGCACAATTTAGATATGAAAAAGTACTTCGAAGTGTTGAGTCGTAACAGTTAAAATCTGCCGCGGGAGCCAAATGACCTTTATCCCATACATTATTTTTGTAATCGTCATCATCCGAAGTAATAACTCCGTCATACTTTTTAAAACCCAATCCTCGCCTAGAAATATCACCTCCATTACAAGTAACCATATAAGATAATTCTATAGGTTGCTGATATATTTCAGAGTAAACTACCTTGAAAATATCAGTAGTTATGGTGTCAACAGATAGTGTTGAGTCATTTTTTGAGGATTGACCATTAGAAGGTAAAACCGTAATTAAGGATAATAATAAAAATAATATGTTTTTCATAATTTAATTTGTTTCTTACAAACTAATAGTAAGAAATTTATTTTAAATGGTAAACCTGTTTAAACAAATCTTTCGTTTCGGACAATACACTTTCTTTTGACCATTTACGTAAATCATCACCCAAATGTGAAGTATCAAAACCTATCCAGTACCCATCAGAGAAAGTATCGTCATCTTTAATATGTTCACCAAAAGTTAAACCTCCGTGAACTAAAATATCGATATCATCGTAAGCCTTACCATATAGATTATGGTCTTCACAAATACGAACATATCCATTACCCCACCCTCTACCTATATTTATAGTTCTTGGTAACCAAGTATTTTCTAAAATCATAATCGGTGGAGATAAATCTAAATTATTGTAAGCGGTGTTTATCTCGTCAATACTAATCGATAAGTATTTTGCATAGTTAAGTGCGTTGTCACCTTTTAAATCAATTAAGGACATGAAGTGTATAATCTTATTTGTTTGCATATTTATAGTTTAGAATAATAAATACAAATATACAAAATTTATGGACATTAAAAAACAATATTTACCCAAAAACGAATATTACCCTACAGAATATGGTAAAAAAACCATTGTTTTACATCATACCGCTGGAAGTCACAGACCCGATTGGGTTATAAGTTCGTGGGATAGAGACCAAACAAAAGGAGGTAAACCATTAAGAGTTGCCACCCAATATGTTATTGGTGGAAAGTCTACTCGTGATGGTAATACTGATTGGGATGGTAAAATAGTTGAAGCGTTTCCTGTTAAAATGTGGGCTCACCACTTAGGTACCAAAAATTCTAACAATACCCAACTAAACCAACAATCTATAGGGATTGAAATTTGTAATTATGGTCCGTTAACTAAATCGGCCAATGGTGAATATTTCACATATGTTAATAGTAAGGTCCCTGAAGAAGATGTTGTCGATTTAGGTAAAAATTGGAGAGGTTATAGATATTACCAAAAATATACAGAATCACAAATAGAGTCTATTAGGTTTTTAATATGTAAGTTAAGTAGTGAACATGGAATTGACATATCAAAAGGTCTGATTGAATTGTTCGAAAAAAGAAAACCTATTGATAAGTTACCTGTTTTAGATAGACAATTATATCTTAATGAAAAAGGGTATATGGGTATGAACGGTAAAAAATTAGTTGAGGACGGTATAGATGGTAGTAACACGAAATATGCTACTAGAGTTTATAATGACGCTAAAAGAGGGGAATGGTCGTCTTTTGAATATAACCAATTAGCGAACGAGGGAGGTCAAGGTATTTGGTCACACACTAATTATCGAAAGGATAAGTTTGATATATACCCATATCCTCCGTTGATTGAGATGTTAAAGTCTCTTTAAATTCGTAAAGTAATTCTTGATTGAAGTAATGGTTTTCTACCATTTCTTCAATCTCTTTTTCACTTAAACTATTCAGGTAATATTCTTTTAGTCTACTCATTTGTGTAATATAATTATTTTATCTACCTTTGTTTAAAATAAAAAACAAATATGAGACTATCAACACTAATTATCACATTATTTATTTCAATTAATTCTGTTTTTTCACAATCCTCAACTATCGGAGTTTTAATTGGGGGTAAGGAGTTATTTTTATCTACTGATAATATTAATACCTCAGTAATTAATGACCGAAATCCTTACGCACCATGGGGTATATATACCACCGCAAAATTGAACATTACAAATGTTGGAGGAATACCAACGACAAGTGGTAGGGGAACGTATCCTAATCGACTGGGCATTAATTACGGATTTTTTAGGAATGGTTTAAATGTTGGTGTTGGAGGTAAAATGATTTTATATGATTATGAACCTGCGAAATTCTACCCTGATGTTATGATTAGGTTACACCCAATTAAGTTGATAACACAAAACCCTCGTTCTATTGATATTGCAATTATATTAAATATTTCAAACACAATTGATGTCGGGGCCGGCATATCAATTCCTTTTCTACTTAACAGGTATTGATATATTTATTACTAAACGATTAATATGAATAATTATATGAATTTTGACCAAAGATTTGAACATCTTAAAGAGGTTGCGAAAAATGTCCCTAATGATAAAAAACAACAATTATCATTCATTAAGTCACAAAAAAAAGATTTTAATGGAAAATACTCTTTTATCAGTTCAAATTTTAATGATGGGGTAGAGGTTAAAGGTAGTGTAAATTTCATACCTCTTAAAGTTAGAGTAATGTCATCAAACGGAAATCTAAATTTATATTTGGTATGTGATGTTATATTTGAGAATATAAAATTTAGTGATAAACAATCACAGACAATATTCGATGGATTAGCTAGTGACGATAACAATAATAGTACTTACGAAAGAATATCAAATCTATTCTCAAATGTACCTATAGAAGAGTTTGAAAAATTAGTTAGATTGATAGGTATGGGTGATTTCAAATTACAAGTGAACAATATTGTAGTTAAGTAATATTTATAGATATGGTAAGTAACGAATTTGAAGATTATTACGATGGAATACTACAGATTATAAATAACACTGTAGGTGCAAAAAAATATAGTAGTAATTTAGCCAAGAAAAATTATTTTAGAATTAAAACAGGATTTTATGAAGATGAAAACCCTGAAGAGGTAGCTAATGAAATTATCTTCTCAGTTAAAGACTCTATAAATGAAAATAAAATCCTAACAGAGGCCAAAGGAATTAGTGAACCAATTAGAAGAGTTGTAAGGGACTTAACTAATATTGTTAAAACTCAAAATTATGGTAATTATAACTTACCTGAGGAGGTTGATAATCGACAAGAACTAGAGTACGATTTTGATAGAGAATCGGAAAAGTGGGGTATGAGTAGGTCATACAATGTGCCACCATTTACAATTGAATTGACTTATGACGCCAATTACAATATTGATGAACCATACATGGTTAACGGTTCTTTAATGTCTGATGGAGATACAATATCAGTTTTAGTTATTATAAATCCAAAACATTACCCGTCATTACTATATGATTTAATAGCCGACTTAAATGATATAGTTGCACATGAAATTGAACACTTATATCAAGAAAATTTTATGAGACCTGATGATGAAATTCATTGGGAAGAAGAAGGTTGGGAATCTCCTGACGGTAAAGAGTATTATATGCAAAGTCATGAAGTTCCGGCTCAACTTAAAGGGTTAATGAGAGTTGCTAAATTAAGAAAACAACCAATAGAACAAGTAATTTCGGATTGGTTTAAGAGAAGTAAATATGCTCACCATTTAAATGATGATGATGTTAAATACATGGTTGATTTCTTATCAAATGAATATAAAAAAAGATATGGAACAGTATAGTTTAGAGGAATTTACAACAAAGGCTAAAAAAGCTTTACAGGTATTACTTTATGTGTTAGAAGTAAAAACAGGTATTAAATCTAAAGCGACTAATATACACCCACACACACATAATGTAGGGGCCACTTTATATTTTGAACTTGAAATGGATTTTGAAACTGAAGACCCTGATGTTGGTTCTTTCGGACATACACTTAATAAGTTTGATGACAAAATCACCAATTTTTTCAATAAAGTTGTACTAACACCTAAAGTGGATTTTATCACAGTAAGTTTACCGCCTGAGGAGAGTGACGACATGGTTGGATTATTTATGGGTATTAATTTTAATTGGGATAATCATGATAGTGGTAATAACACAATCGTAAAATACGCGTTCGAGTACAATCTTTACTATGACGAGTATGACCAATACTATGATTAATTTGTAATTTAAAATTTTATTCATTATCTTTGTTTGTATGGAACATAACAGAGAAGACTTAAAAAAATTATCTTTAGTAGAATTAAAGATTCTATGTAAACAATATGGTCTACATCGTACCGGGACCAAAACACAACTAATAAAAAAAATATTAGATTTAACTAAACCTGTACCTATAGTTGTTAATTCATATAGTCATTATAAGTTACCACCAGATAAAAAAATAATTGGACTTAAAATTGACGAATCTGAAAAACGTGTACAATTAGGTAAGGTTAGAGAAAAAGGTAAAGTTAAAGACCTTTGTTATTCTATGGGTGTACATTACTATATTGTAGATAAAGACTTTCAATTCATTTAAAATGGTAGTATTAAAAGATTTACCTAAAGATGTGTTAAAAAAATTTATAATTTTAGAGAATTCTGACGAATCAGGAAATAGGTTATTTGTAATAAAAAAGTTTATACCATTCAATGAAAGAACTTCTTACCATAAAAGATACTCCTCAAAAGGAATTCCACATAAATACCAACAAAACAACACAATGGAGGAATGTCAAAAATCCATACGTGAATATATAATTAATGAAATGGGTATTGAACCATCGATTGAAAACTATAAAAACCCTTCTAATCTTATGACTTATTTGAAATCATTGAAGCGATTTTTTGTATAGTATCTCTAACAACCACTCCTGAAGCGGTTATTAATCCTGAGGTTAGTATTGACTCAATTAAAGTAGAAAATTCTACTGAATTAACTCCAAAAGTGGTTATTACATTAATTAACATACTTAAAATAGGTAGTAAAAAAGTATAAGCTAATATATCTTTGGCGGTATATATACTTAAACCTAAAATGTTTAACATGTTCGATATTTTATCTTTTAAACTTTCGGTTTTTTTAATTGCGACCTTCAACTCATCATCTAACCCTTGTTCTTCTAAATCTTTTTTAAGTTTTAGATAATCTTTACCTTCGTAAAAAACTATAGATAATGCTGCAACCACCAAAGAAGATATTTGCCAATCTTCTAATCCTTCAAATTCACTATGTAAGTACTTCATAACAGGTTCCATAAGTGCACCGATACCTGCACCATAGGTTAATGCGAAACGAGTACTTAACCCAAATTGGTTTTTCACATCATTCACAATTTTTTTTACTAATTGGTTAAGTTGATTTGTGATAGATTTGATTTTAATATCAAATTTTTCATTCAAAACAACCCTATATTGACTTTCTGTTATTAATACTTTCACTTTAAATGTTTTATAATAAATATATGAATAGTACTAAACTGATGTGATATATATTTATCTTAAAAGACTTTTTATGAGAAGAGATATTAATCCTGAAGTTAAAATAGGTGATAAAGTCATCTGTATTTACATGAAAGACCCTTACTCACCAGTTCCTGGAGGTATGAAAGGTGAAGTAATTTCTGTTGGTGCCGACCCATTTGATGAGGGTGAAGAAATAATAAACGTGAAGTGGGATAATGGTTCGACATTAGCTTTAGTATCCTCGGAAGATATGTGGATGAAAGAAAGTGAATTACCTTTAAAAGAAAATGTAGAGGAATTAAATTCTAAATTAATTGATAACGAAATAAAACCCGAGGAATTAGATGACTTAATTAGTAAATTAACAGATGAAGATGTTAATGACTTATTTTTAAGAAATTTAGATAGAAAACTATTAAAAACAGGAAATAAAAGTAAAAATGTCAGAAAATACATCACAAAATATCTCGAATCACTCCAAACACGAACAGGCAGTGAGTCAGACCCATCGGACGATTTTTCTGTTGAAGATGAGTTCTTATATGGAGGACTTGAACCTGAAAAATCAAATATCGGAAGAAAGCAATTCAAAAAAGAATTAATGCCTCTACAGGTGGAGTTATTAAAATTACAAGAACACGTTAAAGATACAGGTAAACCTGTCGTTGTGGTTATGGAGGGTAGAGATTCTGCAGGTAAAGGTTCCACCATTCGTAAGATGACTGAATATTTGGACCCCAAATATTATAATGTAGTTGCTTTAGGTATCGCAACTCCTGAAGAGAGAAAAGATTGGTTTGGTAGGTATGAAAAACATATCGAACCAGGTAAAATAACATTCTTTGACCGTAGTTGGTATAATAGAGGTATTGTTGAACCTGTAATGGGTTATGGTACGGAAGAAGAGTATTTTGATTTTATGGAAAATGTAAATGGGTTTGAGCAATCCTTAAAAGAAAGAGGTGTTGAATTATTTAAATTTTGGCTTTCTATTACTCCACAAACACAACAAAAAAGGTTTGAACTTAGAAAAAACTCACCTTTAAAATATTGGAAATTTTCACCTAATGATGAGAAATCTATTGATAAGTGGGATGACTATACCGAATATAAAGAAAAGGTCTTAAAACAGACTAAAGAGGCTCAACCATGGACTGTGGTGGACACTAACGACAAAAGAGCGGGTACATTAAACCTACTTAGATACATATTAAAGAATATTAATTATAAAGATAAAGACGAATCAAATATTGGTGCTGAATTTCCTGAAGTGGTAACCACAGTTAATGAAGGTAAAAATCCTCAATTAGATGAGTTAGTTAAGTTAAAGGAAATTTTTAAACACACAAATGAAAAAGTCTTTTTTGATTTTTTAAGTAAATTAAGGAATACTGGTTTAGTGAACATGTTTGAGTCTACTCAATTTTTAATATCAGGTCCAGAATACCTTAAAAAGTTTATTGAGTTGGAGGAACTAAAGGGTCGTACTTTCGATGATGATGTTATTGAAGAATTATTAGAACTGTCCGAAAGTACTAAGTCTGAACTTATTAGTGCGACTTTAGATATGATAGAAAATGGTGATGGAGATTATTCTAATAATAATATTAATAGAAAACTAAGAAACCTGACTAGTCAGGCTCTTAGATATTATATGATGATGTATGGTAGATAGTTAGATACTTTCAGATACGGTAACTTTACCAATCTCAACATTATAACCCTTAATCCCAAATAGTCTTAAGTACTTTCTAACTTGAACTTCTGTGTGTTGACGAATCAATCTATTTCTTGAAACTGAACTTCTATAGTTTCTTTTATCGATAATATTAGACATACCGTCACTATCACTGTTCCATGACCAACTTCTCATTCTACCACATACTTTAACATTAACAATAATATCATCACACCATTTTGGATTCTTTTTAATGTGGGTAATTTTAAATTCTAAATCGTGATTATCATACGTATAAACACTTTTATTAATTTGTTCAGTTTTAAAAACTTCTCTTTTAATTAAGTCACGAACTTGTTTTGATTCTTGATATTGAGATAAAAAATTGGTCATACTTGTTTATATTTTTGATTACATCTCAAAGATATAAAACTTTTTCTAAGTGGCCATAGAATTAGTTAAAAAAATAGGGTTTCTTTCTCCAAAATATCCACCAACCATGTTAAAGTAAAAATATTCAATCGCCTCTTCCTCAGTCATAAGGTCAGTTTTTACCATTTTTTGAATGATACGTTGCTTTGAATATACAATTCTTGTTTCACGACCAAACTCTTCACTAATACCTACAATACAATCGTCATAACCGTCCATAACAATAGCACCTTCGGCAATTTCATCAATATAATCTCTATCCATAATCTTTTTTTTAAAAAGTAACAGTAAAATTGTGTTTAGTCAAACCATAATAACTGCATATTTATATATAAAACTAATATTATGAGAGGATATACAACAATTTCAGACGAAGAAAAAAATTCAATTCTTCAACGTCATTCGTCATTTTACAACGGATTTGCCGTTGGTAATGTTCCAAACGAGCCACAACCATTAAGAGTTGGTAAAGGTGCTAGTGACCCAAATGGGATAACTGTGGACAATAAAGGTAATGTAAAAACTTACCAAAATCATAAAATTAACGAATCAGTTGTTTCTGAAGATGTTAATGAAAATGAAGATATTTTAAAAAATTATAAGGCGTTAATAGGTTTCGTTCAATTTATAATTGACAAAGGTGGTGAGAATAAATCTATTGAAGAAGCATCCGCATTGTCTGAATTAAGTATTTACTATGAAAACCTAAGAGATGGTATAACACCTAAGACCTTATCAAAGGAGGCACAAATTAGTAAACAAATTGTTGAAAAAGATATAATAAAATTCAACGATGCACAAATCAAAAAATTTGAAAAAAATGGTGGTGGTGAAACACGTTTGTATGAAATGGATATGGATATATCTGATGAAGAATCAGCATACTCATTTAAGTCAGACGGCCCTGAACAATTCGATTCTTCTTACTCTGATGACTCTTACGGTTTAGATATCGACTCAATCATGCAAATGTTTGGTGATGAAATGTCACCTGCAGATGTAGATATGGATTTTAATGACGATGAAACGGATGAATTTGAGGGATATTTTGAAGATTCTGTAGAAGGAGACCCATATGATTATATAGAGAATGGTGGATTTATGGATGAACAGGTAGAATCTGAAACATGTGAACAATGTGGTTCAGAAATGTCTGAAGGTGAATGCATGGAATGTGGTTCAATGTATGAAGAAATTGATGATGAATTACATGAATCATTTAAAGAAAATACGAAAGTAATTAAAGAAATGTTTAATAGGTTTAGTAAGTTTAACTAACACCCCCCTCTACATTCTATTAAAATAAAACCCGTGGGATTGCCACGGGTTTTTTTAGTTATAGATATGTTTATATAATTCTCCACACTCTAAAAGTTTTCGGTGTTTAGGGTAGTAATCCCACTGTAATTGAACCATTTTCTCACCATCAAACAGATACCCTTCATTAATCATTTTTAATACTTCATGTTCTGTATATTTATTAAGTTCTTGGTGATGAGTATTTTTTAATTTATGCATGTTACACTCTACACTACCAAACCATGATAAGTGCCATCCGTTCACATCTCTAAGGTGAGTTTCTTGTCCATACCTTAAATTTCTAATTTTTTGAGGTGTAGTTGTTTTTAGATAAGACCACCTACAAAACGCAGGTCCCGGCCAAGTCATATTTTCAAAATCCCACTTAAAACTCCAATAATGCCATCGTTGTAGTATGGTTTTAAAGGTATCGAATTCAACATCATTATTTTTAAGTCTACGTAAGATATCGTCATCCCATACTTCATCAACATCTGAAATTAAAACAATGTCGTCATCATTTGGGTTTATTTTTTCTAACGCGTCTTTTATTGCGTTTCTATTATAGTTCTCTCTAAATTTATTTAAATTATCTTCTTCACTATCACCTAAAGGATAAGGTTCGTACAATATCTCATTTGGTAAATCAATAACTATATGTTCTATTTTATGTGAAAATTCACTAAATAAATCTTTGTGTTTCTGAAAATATAATTCTTTATCTTTTCCTGTATGGGACTGTCTAGATTCGATTAAGATAAAATGGTCAACGATGTCTCCCATCTCATGTAATCTTAAGTTTAACATATCTAATTCATGGTCAAACAAGAAACAATCATATATTTTTGGTCTATCCATATTAATTCCAAAATTTATAAGTTTATCCCATACTTTGGGTTTATCATATCCGTCATACTCAGCGTTTTTTAATTTACCTGTTACACCGTCTTTTACTATTCCGTTTGATGCGTATTTGTCATTTATTAGTGAAATTATATTATCATTATCTTCCCAAAAATCAGTCGCTATTTCGGTATGTGAAAATGAATAAACCTTATCTCGTATATAATCAAAATCGCCAAACCAAGAAAAATGATATCCACCATTTTCTTTTATATAAAATTCTGCAGAATTCTCATCCCATCTTTTATCTCTAAATCTTTGGAAATAATCTTTACTCCTTAGATAATCAGCATAATAAAAAGCGGTGGTACCCATCCAGTGATGCATTTTTTCTAATGATGTATTCCACACTAACCACTTTTGTTTAAAAATGACAGGACCAAAAGGTAATTTTGAATTTAATTCCTCCATGTCTACTATGTTCGGAAATTCGTCTACATCTGAAACTAATACGATATCTTCGAAAGATAATCTTAATTGTTTCAACCCTTTACCTATTGAATTTCTTTGATGTCTTTCTCTAAAAAACTCCATCGTTCTTTGAGACGGTACCATAGTTGATTCTATAAGTTCTTTTTCAGAAACTTTATCAGGCATGTCGTCAACAATATAAGTGTAAATCTTATCTGACCATTTTTTAAAACGGTCAATATTCTCACTAAAGAATAGTTTTTTATGCTTACCCGTAAAGGTTTTAGTCGATTCGACAACTAAAAAATAATCTACTTTATCATATAACTCTTCAAACCTTAATTCGAGTAAATCTAATTCGTTAAATACTAATATTGTATCAATTATTTTCTGATTATTCATCTAATTCCATTTCTTCGTATAGTTTATGGAATTTTCTTAACAATACGTTATAACCCATAAAGTCCTCAGTTACTTTATGGTAGTTTTCAACATACCTTAAACCGTTTCTAAGTTGGTTCACGTTTTTACAAGATTCAAGTACTTTCTCAGCCTTAAAATAATAAGATATTGTATTGATAATTCCCATATATTATTTATGTTTTGAATTACAAATATAATAAAAATAATTAAGAAACATATGCCTTACTTCAATTTTATACCACAACAATACGACCCTGTGGAGCTATTTAACTATTACTACTTCAATCAGGCTTTCACACCTGACGAGATAAAAGAAATTATTGAAATTGGTGAATCATTACCTAAAGAAGTTGCCACTATTGACTATGATAACACTCAGGATGATATAAGAAGGAGTGAAATATCTTGGATACCAAACGAAGGTAATACTGAATGGATTTACGAGAGACTGGGGGATTTAGTTAATCTTGCTAATAAGGAAATGGGTTGGAATTTTGACTTGAACGGTATGTTTGAGGATATTCAATACTCGATATATCTCGATAATGGTGGTCATTACAATTGGCATACAGATATAGGTGTTGATACGTCACATAGAAAAATATCCATGTCATTACAATTGTCGATGCCTGAAGAATATGAAGGAGGTGAACTACAATTTAATTTAGGGACAACGACATTAACTGCAAATAACGATATTGGTTCATTAATTATTTTCCCATCATACTTACTACATCGAGTAACACCTGTAGTATCAGGTGTTAGAAGGTCATTGGTAATTTGGGTATCAGGAAAACCTTTTAAATAATGGTACATTACGTAGACGATAGTAACTTTTTTAAACACATAGTGGAACATAAAAGAATCGTATGGTTCTTTTTTAGAAAGGGTCAGGAAAATAGTGGGTTAACACTAAAACCTTTTATTGAAGAAATCCCCTCACAAAATTTAGAATTATCTAAAGTTTTCACAGGTGCAACATTTTTTCAAACTTACATTGAGGATAATCCTAAAATTATGGAATACTTTAACTTAATGGATGAGTATGTATGGAACTATAAAGATAAGTCTTTTATACCTAGAGTTATAAGTGTTAAGAATGGTGTAAAATATTATGACCAAACACGAGATAAATGTTACTGCGCTGAAACGGTAATTGAAATGATGTTTGATTTATTTCCTGAACTAATTCCTAAACCAACCAGTGAATGATAATCTAACTTCATTGGTACCTGGATTAACATGTGAAACATAATGTAATTTACCTTTATCCTCAGGTAATAAAAACATAGTTAGAGAATTAAATTTTGGCACCTCTACGTTTTCGACTACATTCCCCTCATCATTTAAAAAATGTAATAATCCCCCATATTCTGGTCTCCAATTCTTTGTTAATTGTAAGACAAACCCAATAATCCCATTAGGACTATCCTGATGAGGGGATAAAAAATCACCTGGAACATAACAAGCTGCGAATAACTCATTTGAACTAATAATTTTTAAATCAGTTATTTTTGAGATAATATCATACATTTCTTCACTATCAATAGAACTTCTTAACTGACATTCAGGACAGGTACAATCATCGAAATGGTCACTTAAAGTTCTGTGAAACGCATATGAAAATAAGTTTTCACTAAATGCCGTTTCAGCATATCCTCTAGCAGATTGGATACTATCTTCATTTTCATTTAAGTTTCGATTATATTCAACACCACTTTGTCCTTTTGCCGGATAAGTGGCCACTGACCACCATTCAGGTGGCATATCATAAGCAAAAAACTGATAAAGTTTTTCGGCAACATCTTCTTTTAAGAAGTTATCTATCACAACATAACCTTTTTCCTTAAAGGTTTTTTGTAATTCGTTTAAGTCTAACTTGTTGTTTACGATATTTTCCATTGTTAAATGATAATTAAATTATTAATATTCTGAAGTGAAAAAAAACACCTGAAATAATCTTCCTGTTTCTAAATCTTTTCCAAAGTAATCCAAAGATACATGATAATTGTCTGAACGATACATCACCATTCTATTGAATTTATTACCTAGTTGGTCAACTAATTCCCATTTAGTATAATCACGAGGTTCAACCATGTGTGGTGCACCCATACTTTCTTCTTCAGTATGTTTGGTATTATCCCATCCTGATAAACCTGTTTCTTTATGTCTAAACAGTCCGGTCCCTGCAGTGACAGGTGCGTTCGGAGTTAAGAATAGTACTGCTGCCCAACCTGTGGTACTATCAGAGTGTATCCATGAACGGTCATCTGCAGTGGTATATTGGAAGGCTCCTGAGTATTCTCCACCCCAATAAGTTACTTCACCCGCAAAAGGTCTAATTATGTCTTGTATGGTCTCTTTAATACCGTCATTTAGATGAGATATTGTCCGATAACCTGGATAATTCCCATCTACTTCAAAATCTTGGGATAATGCAAAGTCCCTAACCTCGTCAGGATTATCGTAGAAATCGTCTATAATTAATGTATTAACTCTCATTGGTCTTCAGATTGTAATTTAGGGTATGGTGTTTTATCAAAATAAGTATACATAAATTCAATTAATTCGTTAACACTAAAATAATCACTCATATATTCATCTATAGAAATTGTCCAATGTCGAGTATAATGAGATTCTCTTGCGTAATCCCATTCATCGCTAAACATCTCAAGATATTCATTATCCGTTAAAAAATCATATAATTCATCTACACAAATTTCAAATAATCGATAACCTTCCTCATCGTTAATTATAAAATCAACTGTTAAATCTCCATCATCGATAATATAATCATTTATGTTAATTTGGTCTTTTTTCATTTTTCTCGATATTTGTAATAAGAATAAAACAATTTTAAAAATAATAAAATGGAAGTTAGAGAAATTATTTCATCTTTTATAAATAAAGAAAGTAACATACTTAAAGTCGAGTTTAGATTTCTTGGAGATGAAGGTGTTAGGTCAGACGTTATGGAATTTGAATATGTACAGGAGTTTGGTTACGATGGTGGTAACATAATGGGTATGTTCGAATCTATGGAAGAGGAAGACGAGTGGGACGATTGGGGTTCAGACGAAGAGGAAACTTATTTGGATGATGAAACACTTATTTCGTTTTTAAATGAATATTATGTAGTTTTTCCTGATAGAATACCTGACGAAGAATATAATTAAGACTATTTATAAGTATGGAAAATATGACTGACATACTTAATAAACTTTTAGGGAAAATATTCTTAAAGAAATCTGTTTTTTTTGGATTAGACGAACAAAAAATTACTTTACTGGTAAGTCCAAGTTTGAAAATTTTTGGAATTTACACTTCACCTGATAGGTTAATGTCTAAATTTCCATTTGAGGAGAAAAAGTTTTTAAATACTAAAGACTTAATTAATTGGTCAAAAGATAATAATTTTGAAATTACTTTTAGTGCTAGTAATCCAAAAATGAGGAGAAAGTTATTATCTCATCTTGGTGATGTTATGGTAGAATCAAATAACCGTAATAAAGAAAAAGAGCTTAGTATTATTGTTCTTGAAGAATTAGATAAATCAAAGTTACCGGACTCCATTAAAGAATGGGCTAAGAATAATCCTCAGAAATTTATTGATAACTTAACACACGTTCAAAACATACTAAAAAAATAAAAGGAGGTACATACCTCCTTTTTTTATTTATGGACCCTCTCTGTATAGGGTTATAGAGTACTCCACCTCAATAGTACCGTTATCCGTTTCTACGTATTGTGAAGGTCGATTCATCTTAATGTATTCCAAACCATCCTCCATAATGTTAAATGTTCTGGGGTATCCATAGTCGGTTAATGTTATACGATTCCACGAACCTGTGATAAAATCACTTTGAAACTTCATATTATATTGGTATAACCAATCACTACCCCAATCATCTTGTTTATAACCAGCATAAAAGGTTTTACCTGATATGTGAAAACGTGTCTCGTCAATAGTAAGTTCTTCTAACGGACCATCTACACTCGCGAACCATACTTGTTCACCTGAATTAATATAGTGTTTGGTTTCTCCACCAATAACTGTCATGGTTACAGAAGATACGCGATATGTCCCATCTAAAGTGGGGAAAGTTTCCAATTCATATTTTTCACAACCAATTAAGGTCATTCCTGCCATTAGTAAAAAAAGTAATTTTCTCATAATTTCTATTTATTTGTTATATAACAAAGATACACTTTTTTATTTAACCACAAAAGGAATATAATCAAATTTCTTAATATTTATTGAATTATGGGTTTGTTAAACGAAGAAATATCAAGAATTAAACAGGTAATGGGTTTGAATGAACAGGTTGAAACAAAAGGTGTTCAATTTGATTCATCAGAAAAAAATACCATTGATGATTTTGTTGAGTTTGTTAAAAAAGAATTGGGTATTGATAATGAAGTTGATGTTCAATTACAAAATAACAAAGACGGAATCAAAACAACTGCAGTTTACAAATATCAAGACGAGGGGGATAAAGACTTTGAACAATCAGAAATACGGGTTTTCGCTTTAGGTAGAGCGCTTGTCGATGTTCTTCGCTCTATCGCTCATGAGTTAGTTCATCATAAGCAAAATGAAGATGGTGAATTAAAAGGTAAACACTCGAACGTGGGTGGACCTATTGAAGATGAAGCCAATGCGGTTGCTGGTGAAATGATTAAGGCATATGGTTTAGACCACCCTGAAATTTACCCTGAAGGTGTTGAAACTGAAATGGGGGAACAAGAAGATGGTGGTGACGGAGGTAGTGACGGAGGTGGAGATTCATCTGCAACAAACGCCAATGTTTCAACTTGGGAAAGTGGTGTAACCCGTGGACCTGCAAATACATTAACAATAAGTGTATGGGACTCAGGGGTGTCTCGTGGAAAAGGAAACTCAATTGACCAAAATAGTAAATGGGAGAGTGGTGTTAGTAGAGGTAAGTCGAATCCATTAACTTGATATATTTATAAAAAAACAACATAATGAATCACAATAAATTAATTACGGAAGAGTTAAGAGCAATTACCAATTTAATGTCGTATGATAGGTCAAAGACCTTGATGGAACAACCTGAAAGTGTTATGGACCGAAGATTAGGTATTACCGCCAAAAACGCTAAAGCTTTAGGTATGTCTGAAAAAGAGTACGAAAAAGAAATGAATAAGGCAATGTTTGGTGATGTTAGTGAGTTTTTCAAAGACCCTCATAATGTACTTATGGCAATTGAGTTAGGAGCTATGTTTATCGCACCATTTACAGGACCTTTAGCACCTGTGTTTTTAACTATTAGTATCTCAGCAGGTATTGCGGATTCAGCAGTTTATTACTTTATAGATGGTGACCCACACTCGGCAATGATGGCACTAGCATTAACTATTGTACCTGAAGTAAAATTAGGTAAGTATTTTAGAAGAAGTAAAGGGTTTATTGATAAATACGGTAGAGAAGGTGCCAATGAAGTATTAGAAAGATATAATAAATACAAAAACGGAAATACATCTATTAAGTTTACTGACGAAGAAATGAAATTCTTAAAAGAATCTGGTGAGGATTTAGCAGAAAAGGCAACTCAAGAATATCTAAAGTCAGAAACTGCAAATACTATTAAAAAAGGTCTACTTAAAACAGCATCGGAAAAAACAGTAAAAGGTCTATTATCACTAATAGTTAACACACTTAAGTTTACAGGTAAAACTATTAAAAGTATTGGTTCAACAGGTATTATATTGGGAGGAACTTACTATACTTTTGACCAAATATACTTATCAATATGGGGAGACGATGAAGACCGACAAAAATCTGAATTCAAACAAATAGCAGACTTGGTTACAAAATTTTCAGGAGATGTTATGACATGGTTAACTTCAATATACAATGAATTAATTAACGGTATTGATTTTGAAGATGAAGATATTAGTAAAGATTATAATAATACGATACTACCAAAAAACGAACCTATTCTAAGTGCACAAGAATACGATGAAACGAAAAATAGAGTATTTAAGGAAAGACAGGCGAATCTTCCAGGTAAGAAAGTTACTTTAGACGGTATAAGGTCAGGTAAAGAAAGTTTACACTATGGAGACCAAGGGAATACAGTTAAACATATACAACAGATGCTAATTGATTTAGGTATAGATACTGGTGATAAAGGGGTCGATGGATTTTTCGGTAACGATACTAAAGATGCTGTAGAAGAATTTCAGAGATATCCTGATAGTTACGGTTTAGATAATATAGTTGGACTAGATAAAGTTGATGGTATTATTGGAAGGGAGACGTTAACTGCAATTGAAAAGGCGTTAAAAATTAAGAAAAATGGATAATAAAAAATTATTACAAGAAATATCGAGAATTCAAGAAGTTATGGGTTTAATTAATGAAGGTTCTCGTACAAAATTAGCTAAAGGTGCGATATCAGTAATTGACGATTTATTAGGTATTACCGCTAAAAATACAGATGTACTGGCCAGAGAGTATGGTGATGACGGTGCCACATTATTAAAACAATTATCTGAGGATGGTGATAATGCCAGACCTATAGGTGATATTTTTGATGATTTAAAAAAATTAAATAATTCAAAGGCGTTTAATGATGCTTTTGAAGGTTTAAAATCTGCATTTGACACTATTGTAGATGATAATGGGGTGACAATAACTCAAAAATTAGACAAAGTACAAAAAGAAGTTCAAAAACTATTAGACAAAGGACAGAACACTGAAGCTGCCAAATACTTCAATTTTAATGTAAATAATATTGCAGATTATGGAGATGACACTTTAAAAAGATTCGTTAATGATGAATATTTCTTTTCAATACCTAATTTTAGTAGGGCCAATTATAATGATTATTTAAAATTAGGTGGTGGTGAAAAATTGGTAAGTACCAGTACTAAAAGTGGTAAAATAATTAGGTTTAGTGAAACATTATCGAGTTATTTTAAATCTGTAAAAAAGATTGAAGGTAAAATAACGTCTGATATCGATAGCTATCTAAAATTAAAAGATGAGGTTAATAAGCTACCTCTTGATGATGCGTCTAGAGGCGAAATGACGAAAAGAGCTAATCGTTATTTAGACCGAGTAGAATTTAATTTGGGTGTGATGAATCGAAAAAATAAAGAGACTTTAGATGTTTTAATTGAAGAGTTATCACAAAAAAGAAATTCGTTACCTAGAACATCAGCGGAAAGAGCTAAGATAAATAAATTAATTGAAAGGGCATCAAAAGAAGATGCTGATGTTATTGGTATATGGAATTACCTACCACAAGGAGGTTATAAACCTGAAGGTAGTTGGTATCAAGAAATGAAACAATTAAAACAAGAAAGGGTAGATGCATTAAGAAAATTATTTATACCTAAAAAATGGTTAAATTCTGAAACTGCTGCCAGAGTATCTAAACTAAGTTATGTAGGTTCAGCAGGAAAATTCCTAACAGGTAATATAGGACCTGCACTTAAAAAGTTATTAACAAACCTTAAAAATGCGCCTCGTATTTTAAGCACTGAAATTGGTTCTAGATTAATCAGTATACCAATAACCTTAGGTGCTACTGAAACTCTTATGGATTGGGTAGCTGCGATGATACTGCAAGATTCTGATTTCATGACTGAAGAATGGATTAAAGAACACCCTGAAATGGCAAATTTCATTGCAGGTTTTGGTTTCGATTATAAAGATTATGAAGATAGTTATTGGGCTACGGACATGGTTATTAATACTGTTGAAAATACTTTACAGAATTTTGGAATTACGGTACCTGCTTTGGCAATTAAAAATTGGATGGATGATAACTCAAAACCAGGTGGTGGTTACGCATGGTGGAACAATCAATTCAATAAATTAGAAGAGTTACAAAAAAGTGACGACTTTAAAAACGCAAGTGAAGAAGAGAAATTAAAGATTATTGAGGATATCATAGAGGAAACAGATACTTGGGTGACAAAAACATCCTCTTGGTGGTATAACGGTTTACCACCAACGGTGGATACTGAAATTAATAAAGTATTATCTCAAATAGAATCAGAAACAACAACGGATAATACTGAAACAACAACGGATAATACTGAAACAACAACGGATGATGAAGATTCAACAACCTCTAGTTCAGATGGAATACCAAACTCATTAGATGGGTTATCTACACAGTTTGGTTATCCTAAAGACCAAATGTCTCCACAAACATATAACGGTACTGGTGAAATTGAAATATGGGGGATGACGTTTGTATATGATAGTACTAGTACCAATAAAAAATTCATTAAAAAATAATAGATATGATAACAGAAGAGTTTTTTTGTAAAAAATGTAAATATAGTGGTAATGAAGTGTCAAATGAAAATGGTTGTGATGAGTTATTTAAAACACATGGTTGGGATAATGTAGGGTGTTTAGAACATAATAGTGAAAAATTTGGTGATATTGCCGATGAAATTAATGAAGAGTGGTCAACTAACTTCCCAAATTTAAAATCTGAAAATAAACTTAAAAAAGGTCATTTTTCAGATAGTTCTGGTAAATTAATGGTTATGGGGGAAAAAGAAGATATGAAAGAAGATACTAAATTTGAACTCAAAAAGAAGTCTTTATCTGACGGTACTTTTGATTGGTTTTTCGATGAAAATGGAACGGAAAAAAGTTTTACTAAAGATTATTTAAAACCAATTAGTGAACCTGATTATCTTGATGAACAAAAAGAAATAATGAGTAATATGGATAGAATACCGCAAATGATAGACGATAAACTTAGAGAGTTTAATTTTTATACTGTTGACCCTAAAAAAGGAAAACAAAAGATTTCATTTACAGATGATGACCGTGAAATTATGAAAAATAATTTTGTAGATATGTCAGAAAAATATCCTGAAGATATTGCGTTTATTCGTTCTGTTGTTTCTTGTAGAGATATTGACGATAAAACTAATCAACCATATATTAGGTTAGGTTCATACCGAGATGGTTCTAACGTAAATTTACCATTTAAAAGAAAAACTAATGGGTTAGAACAAGTTTTAGATGGTGGTGTGAACTACTTTACTATTGAGAACAATCCAGGTCCTGACAACAGAGATTTTAAGATAGTACCAGGTGATTTAATTAAAGATATTGAATTCAGTGAGGAATCAAAGAAAGAAATGTCTAAACCTATGGACAGAGTCCAACCCCAAATGGAGAAAGAAGAACCTTTCGAAGAGGTAATGTTTAAAAAAGAAAAAAAAGGATTAGAGTCTTTAATACAAACAAATGAATTAGACAATAATTTTACAAAAAAACAAAAGAAAATTTTGGAAAAACTTAAGAGTCAGGGATATTTATTTAAAGAACCTGTTGATAATTCTAATTATACAGTGAAGAACGTGAAAAGTGGTGAGTTTACCGAATCGTTTAAAGTGTGGAAAAAAAAGTCATAAGATATGAACCTTAAAAATACTATAAGAAAAAATATCCAAATATTGGAAGAGGAAAAGAAAGTATCTTTAACTGAGCAAAAAATTGTTAAAGGGAGATTTTCAATGGTCCCTAAAAATATCAACAAAAATTCAAAAATACAAATAAGTAAAGCGTTTAATGGTTTGATGAATGAAGTTAGATTTCTCAAATCACAAAGCATCAATCAATCTGTTATTAATGAGAATTTAATACAGGTACTTACTCAAATGTTTGATTTAGAAGGTCCAAGATTTATCGATACGGTTAAAGATAAATTAGCGGAGTACCTTAAAGGTAAGTTACAACTAACTGACGTTGAGCAAGAGATACTATCAACTGCTATCGGTAATACGGAAATGGATGAGGTTCCTGAATTGTTTAATAATCCAAGATTTTTAGCTAATAAAATAGTCCAAGCATATTCTGAAGAAATGGGAGGTAAATACTCTATGATGGATATTAATATTTCTCAGGACATGGTCAAAGGATTAGAAGACCGTTTTGTTGACAAACTAAAGCCTGTAATCGGGGATGTCAATTCCAACATGGAGTTGAAATTGAAAGACATTAGAGATAATATTCTTTCATAAACTTTTTAAAAGAAGGGGGTGTACAAGTATCTAATGAAAGAGGGACATATGTCCCTCTTTTGTTTTTAGGTAAACGACCTTTTAAATTCGGACCATATAGTTTCAATATCGTCATTTATTATATGTGAGAATATTGTAGGTTCAAAAGGTTGGTTAATAAGTTTCATATTTGCTTCTTCAGGTGTTTTGTCACCTTTGTACGAATTACATCTATAACAACAGGTTACCATATTCTTCCACGTATTTTTTCCTCCACGAGAGCGAGGAATGACATGGTCAATAGTTAAATTTTTTTTTGACGTACAATATTGACACGTATACTTATCTCTTTTAAATATACGTTTTCTATTAACCTTTAAGGTTTTAGGTCTAAATCTAATATAATTTAAAAGTCTAATAACCAACGGTCTAACAAAGTTACCGACGCTAGTTACAATATCTTTTTCATCTTTCTTTACGACCTCAGCCCTTCCTTTATCAACCAAAACAAATCCTCGTCTTAAACTGGTTACGTTTAAAGGTGAGTAGTCGGAATTTAATACCAATACGACACTCATAATTTTTTATAATTATTTTCCATTATTATTGAGTTTAAAGATAACTAAATTATTTTATAAGAAAAACTATTTTTTATGAAAATTGACCAAGTATATGTAATTTCTTTAGACCACTCGGAAGAATACATTAAAGATTTATTTAAAAGGTTAGGTGAAATACCCTTACCTTATGATACTCCTGTATTTATAATCGAAGGATTTTTAGGTAAGAGATTAAAAGACGAAGACGATTTAGGTTATACCCTATATAAGGATTGGGACATATCTAACCAAAAATTAGGATGGCATTGGTGGGAAAGGTCAACCACATATGGG
>Ga0209138_1000686_pt1 | contig 31851 bp, 28 predicted proteins | sample SaaInl3SG_22_DNA_FD_184645 | JGI IMG/M metagenome (GOLD analysis project Ga0209138, IMG submission 184645) | Marine microbial communities from expanding oxygen minimum zones in the Saanich Inlet - ESP_153SG_22_DNA (SPAdes) (version 2) | ecosystem: Environmental > Aquatic > Marine > Intertidal...
CGCTACGTACATTCCAATTACTAATATCTGCATTGAAACCATCTAAATCTTTAAAAGCTTCACTCATATCGGTTACTTGACTTACATCCCAATCTGGCATTGCACCATATTCACTATCACTGCACATTCCAGTAATTGGATGGGTAGATAAGCAAGTTTCAATGGCTTGGGCAAAATTAGCATCTGTTATTGGGGTTTGCCCAAAGCCAAAAGCGAAGATGAGAATGGCGGAGAGTAAGAGTAGTTTTTTCATTATAATTTAGTTTACTTGAAATCTAAAAATTTATTATATATATATCCTGTTTTTTTTCCTTGTATTATTTTAGCCCACTCCACTTTTTTTGTAATTTCTAAATCATTAATTGATATAGGTACTGTTATTTTTTTGCCTTGTCCTATTGAGATATTAACCATCAATTCATAATCGCCATTTGTGTCAATTATCTCAACTGATTTATGTTTGTTGAAAGTGTACTCATAATCATCTTTTTGTACTGTTATTTTTTTATTTAGTGTTCCATTTTTAGCCTCAGTTAAATCAACTGTTATTGATTCAACAAACGTTACCTCCTCATTAAGCCTTAGTTTTCCAATAATATTGTCAGAAATTTCGGGAGTTGATCTAAGATTTAGATTGTCAACATTTATGAATGCTCTCTTAAATATTTGCGACTGTGGATTTCCAATATCATTAATATCTTCATCTGTATTACTGAATTTACCTTTTTCAATATTTTGTGCTACAATCTTTTCAGCAGAATTAAGTCTAAAAAAATCTTGAACAATATCTTTTTGTTTTCCCTCTAATTTATATGTTCCGTAGTAGCTGTTTTTATCATTTCCAAACCAATATCGTATGTAATTTCCAAAATCTGTTTTTTTTCCGTTTTCGTCTCTCAATGTAATTTGCAGTTTATCACCCTCACCAAAGTATTTATCAAAGCTAATCCTACCACCATTAACACTACTACTGAAAACAGTTGCCTTCCACTCTAAAACATTAAAATTTTCCTCATATTCATTTGTTGCGTTGAATACGTAAGGGTCAGACAATTCGTAAACTACGTCGGCAGTTGTTTTTTTGTAACTGTAACCATCAGTTATTAGCCCTCCATATCTTACCATAAACCTATAGCCCTCTTCATACTTATAAAATTTCATACTACTTTTTTTATTCATTAAATATCCCGTAGTATTCCATCCCCCGTCCACAACAATGTTGTCAATAGTATTGTAAAAATCATCTATTAATTTAAGGAACTTTTTAACCTCACTAATGTAATATTTTGCTTGAAGTATTTTATTGTTATTATCTTTAATTTCACTGAATTTCAAATTAATTAATGAGTCTCTAACATTATATTTAACAAGGCTATCGTTAAGAGTTAGAATTTTAGTTGAAATGCTGTCAGCTATTGATATGCTGCTTTCAACAGTGTTGATTTTTTGTAGAATATTTGCATAAATTGGTTTTAACATCCAATAATCATTTAATGACTCCGAATATTCACTTGGTGTTGAGTCATTAGCTATTACATCAAATTCTTTTAAACTCACATCTTTTAGATAATATTTAAAACTTGTGAAGTATGAGTTATATATTTTATATTCTTTATTGATTTCTTTTTTGAAAGAACTAATTGCTTTTTCTTCCTTTGTTTGACAGGAAATAATAAATAAAAAAGCTAACGTTAATAAAAAAATCCTTTTCATAGTATTTAATTTTCACTAAAACTAAAAAAAATATTTCAAAGTATTAGTTCAAATTTGATACATCTTAGCGCAGTAGCTTTGGAACAAAGCGTGTTGAGAAAACAACTAAAAGCCAATGTCTGTCAAATGTCTGTCAGTTTTTAGTACATTTGAACTGTTCTTTGAGATGTTTAAAATGAAAGTCGTGAAGTGCTTTTAGGTGCTTTTCGAAACGTGGTTAGAGAAGAAAAAAAACCCTCTCAAAAGAAAGGGCTTTATGGGTGGTCCCACTTGGGCTCGAACCAAGGACCCTCTGATTATGAGTCAGATGCTCTAACCAACTGAGCTATGGGACCGAAAGTGGTTGCAATATTACAACCATTTTTAAAATTATAAAAAGAAATCTATGCTTTATTGCCAATATCTTGGCACAGTTCTATCAACACACCACCAGATGATTTTGGATGTAAAAAAGCTATTTTTTTATGATCTGCTCCTTGCTTTGGAATGTCATCAATCAATTCAAAGCCCTCGCTTTTTAAGCGCTCAATTTCTTTCTCAATATCCTCTACAGCAAAGGCCAAATGATGTACACCCTCGCCTCGTTTTGCTATAAATTTAGCAATAGGGCTATTTGGGTTTGTGGCTTGAAGCAATTCAATTTTACTTTCACCTACTTTAAAAAAAGACGTTTTAACTCCCTCAGTGGTGACATCTTCAATTTTATAATGTGAAACACCAAGCAATTTTTTATACAAAGTATTGGAAGCTTCTAGATTTTTTACGGCAATACCAATGTGTTCTATTTTTTTCATCACTTTACAAATTTAAACCAAAAAATAAGGCTTTTGAATAAATCCAATAGAATTATAGTATTTTTGCCTTATGGAAAGTCAAAGACAAAAGAAAATAGCCTCCGTTTTACAACGTGATTTAGTAGAAGTTTTACAGGGCGCTGCCAGAGAAGGTGGCATGCAAGGCGTTATTATATCTGTGACCAAAGTTAAAGTAACGGTTGACTTGTCCATTGCTAAAGTTTACCTCAGTATTTTCCCAATCAAAGAAGCTAAAAATTTAATTGAAGGGATTTCTTCAAACGCTCCCATCATAAAGCACGAATTGGCACAACGCACAAAACATCAACTTCGTCGCATGCCCGAATTATTGTTTTTTATTGACGATTCTTTGGAATACATAGACCAAATTGATCGTTCTTTAAAGGGTTCAGACAACCCTATTTTAAATGACGAACTGGTTCATAAAAGAAAAAAAAGATAATTGAATTTCTCGCTCTACATCGCCAAGCGGTACTTATTAACTAAAAGTAAAAACAAAGCGATAAACTATATTACTTTTGTTGCAGGGTTAGGTATAATTTTTGGAACCGCTGCGCTTTTTACAGTACTTTCAGGATTTGACGGCCTAAAGGCATTTAGCCTTCAATTTACATCGTTTACAGACCCCGACCTTAAAGTATTTCCATTTCAATCAAAAACTATAATATTTCTACCTAAGCATCGAGAAGAGCTCAAAAAAATTGAAGGGATTGCTTCATTTTCAGAAATCGTTCAGGACAAGGTTTTATTGAGTTGTGAAAATAAATATTTGGCTTTAGATTTAAAAGGTGTTGATGCAAAGTATCCTCAAACAACAATTGACTCTATCTTGGCTTACGGCACATGGTTGGAACCAGATTTTCCGCATATTGTAGCAGGCTGGGGAGCAACTAATACTCTTGGATTTGGAATTTACGATCAGACAAAAACCATACGATTGTATGCTCCTAAGCCTGGCACAGGACAAATCATGTCAGTAAAAGGGGCTTTTAAAAGTATGAAAGTTGTCAATGTTGGAATTTTTCAAATAAATGAATCATTGAATAATTCTTTGGCATATACTTCAATAGAAAATGCAAGATATTTACTTGGTATAGAACATAGTCAAGTCAGTGCCATTGAAATTTTAACGCATCCAGACACAGATTTAAGCAAAATAAAATCTAAACTCACTAAAGTATTTAAAGAAAAAATTACAATCAAAAATAGAACCCAACTTAACGATACGCTTTACAAAATGTTAAATACAGAACATGTAGCAGTGTATCTTATTTTTACACTTATTTTAATCATTGCGCTATTTAATATTATAAGCTCTATTGTAATGATGCTTTTACACAAAAAAGAAGATTTAAAAACACTTTGTAGCCTTGGAGCCAATAAAAAAGACCTACAAAATATATTTTTTATACAAGGTATGATTTTAACAACTCTTGGCGGACTCATTGGTCTTTTTTTAGGAGTGGTTCTAATCGTTCTTCAACTGTATTTTGACCTTGTTATGCTTTCCCCCACACTACCCTATCCTGTGGCTCTAAAGCCTTTAAACTTTATTATTTCTTTTGGTACTATCATTGCTTTAGGGCTGATTGCTTCTAAAGTAGCGTCTTTGAGTCTTAAAAGAATAAGTTTTTAAGCTTAGATAAACTGATGCATTGCGAAATTAGATTCCACCTCATCAAGAGTTTTGAAAACATCTACACTGTGGTCACTTGTTACCAACTTTGTTCTATAGGGTTTAAAGTTTGGAATTCCTTTGAAATAGTTGGTGTAATGGCGTCTGGTTTCCAAAACACCCAGCACCTCTCCTTTCCAGTCGATAGCCATTTTGAGGTGTCTACGTGCTGCTTCAACACGTTCAATCATATTTATGGGCGTTAAGTGTGATCCTGTTTTAAAATAGTGTTTAACTTGCTTAAAAAACCAGGGGTTCCCAATACTTGCGCGACCAATCATAGCGCCATCTAATCCATAGGTATCACGCATTTCTACAGCACGTTCTGGAGAGTTTACATCGCCATTTCCAAAAATTGGGATATGCATTCTAGAATTATTTTTTACCTCGGCAATGGGGGCCCAATCTGCGTTGCCTTTATACATTTGAGCACGAGTACGTCCATGAATAGAAAGTGCTTTAATCCCTACATCTTGAAGTCTTTCAGCAACTTCTACAATTCGAATCGAATCGTGATCCCAGCCCAAACGTGTTTTGACTGTAACAGGCAAATGGGTGCGTTTGACCATTTCTGCAGTAAGCTTTTCCATCAGACAAATATCCTTTAAAATACCCGCTCCCGCTCCTTTACTTACGACCTTTTTTACAGGACAACCAAAATTAATATCAATGATATCTGGATTTGATTTTTCAACAATCTCAACTGCTTTAAGCATACTGTCTAAATTTGCACCAAAAATTTGAATACCAACAGGACGCTCTTTTTCATAAATGTCGAGTTTCATGGTGCTTTTTGCAGCATCTCGGATTAGCCCTTCACTAGAGATAAATTCAGTATAAACCACGTCTGCACCCTGTTCTTTACAAAGTGCGCGAAAAGGGGGGTCGCTGACGTCCTCCATTGGGGCAAGCAACAATGGGAATTCAGGCAATTCTATAGCTCCTATTTTTACCATAGTTTATTTATAAAAATTCATTTCATCTAAATACACCCATACGGCTTCGGGGAGTAATGGGCGTATGTTTTTCCCTTCTTTTATTGCTTTTCTTATAAATGAAGAAGAAATTTCAATTACAGGGGCTTCAATCTTATTAATGTTCCCTTTTATGTTATGTTTTACAGTTTCAGATTGGAACTTTCTAGGGTATACATATATTGGATAGCGTTCTAAAAGCACTTCTGCATTTTTCCATTTTGGCAAAGATACTAAGTTGTCTTCACCCATAATAAGCGCAAATTCATGTTCTGGGTGTTTTTCTTCTAAATAGGCAAGAGTATAAATGGTATAGTTGGGTTGTTTAAGTTGAAATTCAATGTCATTTGGTTTGATTTTTTGATACTCCTTAGTGGCTAAATACACCATTTCTAGTCGCTGATTATTGTCTAGAATACTCTGTTTCTTTTTCATTGGACTTTGCGGTGTTACGACACACCACACTTGTTCTAAATCGGAATGCTCTGCAAAATGATTGGCTATGATCAGGTGCCCAACATGAATGGGATTAAAAGTACCAAAATAGAGTCCTACTTTCATTTTTTAGTTCAAGAGTTATACCTTAATAAAGTCTGAGATAATTTTTTGCGCCTCGTTTTGTGCATTCTCTAGAACATTATTTTCTACAATAAAATCAAAAAGAGGTGCTGTAGCTAGCTCAGCAGATGCTTTTGATAAACGCATATTTATTTTATCTACCGATTCAGTTTTTCGTTTTTTCAATCGAATTTTAAGCTCGTCTATACTAGGAGGTTTTATGAAAATGGCTAATGTTTTCTCAGGAAATTTCTTCTTGATGCGCAAACCACCTGAAACGTCAATATCAAATATAACATGCTTGCCCATGGCCCAAATGCGATCGACTTCGGTCTTTAGTGTGCCATAAAAATTATCGCGATAAACTTCTTCCCACTCTAAAAAATCGCCTTCTTTGATATGTTTTTTAAATTCTCTTGTTGAGAGAAAATAATAATCTTTTCCATCAATTTCATTACCTCTTTTTTCTCTGGAAGTGGCAGAAATAGAAAACGCAAGATTCAATTTTTCTTGGTTCAAAAGATGCTTCACAATGGTGGTTTTACCAGAGCCAGAAGGTGCAGAAAATACAATGAGCTTTCCGTTAAACATATCTTATAATACGTTGAGTAGTTGTTCTTTTATTTTTTCGAGTTCGTCTTTCATTTGCACAACGAGTTTTTGCATCGGTGCAAAATTTGCTTTTGAACCAATGGTGTTGATTTCTCGCCCCATTTCTTGACTAATAAAACCAAGTTTTTTACCATTTGATTCATTTAAATTTAAATTTTTTAGAAAATAACCTAAATGATTTTTTAGTCGTATTTTTTCTTCAGTAATGTCTAATTTTTCAATGTAATAAATTAGTTCCTGTTCAAAGCGATTTTCATCTACTTTTTCTTTCAAGTCAGCAATGCCTCTATTGAGACGCTCCCGAACATGTTCAATACGTTCAGGGTCTATTTTTACGACTTCTTCAAGGAGTTGATCAATTTTTGATATTCGTTTTGAAAAATCGTTTTCAAGCACAGCCCCTTCATCCTTTCGGTAGTTTTGAATTTTACTTAAAACCACCAAAGCTTCATCCGATATTAATTTCCATTCTTTAGGGTCTATTTCTTCTCGTTCTGTACTTATGGCATCTGGCATACGAACGGCCATTTTTAGTAATTCTGTGGCGTCTGCAGAAGATAAATTTTTTAACTGCTTCATATACCCTTTTACTACCTCAGCATTGATTTTTGAAGGACCTACTCCTTTATTAAATTCAACATAAATCGAAAAATCTATTTTCCCACGACCAAGCTGAGCGCCAATTATTTTACGTAATTCAAGCTCCTTGGCTCTGTACATAGACGGCATTCGGATATTCAAATCTAATGATTTGCTGTTCAATGATTTTAGTTCCAAACGAATGGTTTTTGTGGGTAATTCTAATACAGATTTCCCGTATCCTGTCATGGAGTGTATCATGCCTTTTGTTAAAATTATGATCCAAAGATACTGAAAAGCCTACACTATTTGAAAGGACTGTGTTGTTTGAAACTTTTAATTTGTATTTTTTTAAAAAAAGGACGAATTAAAACATTGATAAATTTATTTTTGTGCTTAATATAACAACTTAGTTCAAGTGACTTTGCCCCAACTGTAGATTTTATTTCTGAAGCTGTCCGCCCCAAGTTGATGATTCCTACCTTTTTTTCTAACCCCAAACGGATATAATCGTTTAAGATTCTAGGATAAATGGCATGGCTTTTATTCAGGCTATAATCAAGCCCTATAAAGTGTGCATCAAGGTGATCTTTGTTTTTTAAAGCAGATAGGAATCCAACGATTTTATCATCCAAAAAATAACTCCAAACAATAAAATTGTCTTTGTATCTATCTTTAAGTTTTATGTAGGTGTCCAAATTTAATACTTGCGCATTAAAATTGGCATTATTAATTGTATTTTGATATAAATTTTGTAGTTCATTTTTATACTTTTCAATATCATTCTTTGAAAATATGCGGAGTTCAAGGGCTTTGCTTTTAGAGTCTGCTTTATTGACTTTTACTCTATATTTTGATTTTAGTGCTGCTTTGTAATCTTCAAAAGTTTTCCAATCTGGCTTTAAAGTAATTAGCATATTGGGCTCGACTTTAATATTTGTAAATCCAAAACGTTCAAAAGCTGAAGTATACTTTAATGCTGAGTTTTCAAAATCTTTAATAAAAATAGCGTGCATTGGCCGAACGGTTTTGGCAATGTTGTCTAAAGCTTTACTAATACATAAAATAGTTTCTTTTCTATTGCAATTTTTTGAAAAGCTTATGCCGTGTTCGCCACTGAGAAAAATATTACCACAAAACATAATTTTGATATGATCATTACAAAAAAAAGAATTCAATATTTTTCGAAAAAAAGGAGATACTTTGATGTTTTTTAGAATTACATCTACACTAAGTTCAATGATTTGCACCAAAACCAACGCTTGCGGCATATTACTATTAGAAACACATATATAATAAACATCAACTTGTGGATTAGAGGCTTCAAAGCTATATAGCAAGCCCTTAGAAAAATATGCACTCTTATTAGGATTGATAAGCGTGAGAAACTTTTCGTCTAAGTGCTCTATTGATGAATGAACTGTAGCTATCAAAAAGGTTATTTTTTGGTGACTAAATATACACCAATAAAAATTAATAGTGCTGCTATACCCTTTACGAGGTCTAATTGGTCGCTACCCATGGCGATGGCAAAAAGCCCTGCAAAAATAGGCTGTAAATATAAGAATGTACTGACTGTTGTAGCTTTCAGTGTTCTTAGTGCCATAGGATTGAGCAAATAAGTGCCAAAAGTCGCAAAAACAATCACAAATCCAATCGAAAACCAAATATAGACAGGAAAATTCTCCCAGTCTACAACGCTGAGTTCATTGTATCCAAATGGTAAAACCATGACAGAACCAAACAAAAACAACCATTTGATAAAGTCATAGGGATGATATTTGGCGGTTAGTTTCTTTATCAAAATAAGATAATAACTATAAGATGCAGCATTGATAAAAATTAAGAAATTTCCCAATAAAACATCTTCTCCATTTGATGAAGATTGGCCATACAAACTAAGTACTAAAGCCCCTGAAAGCCCTAGCCCAATGCCAAATACTTTTGGTCCTGTAATGCGTTCTTTCAATATAATTGCAGACAAAATAAGTACAATTATGGGCACCGTAATCATAATCACAGAGCCATTGATGGGCGTGGTATATTGCAACCCTTTAAAAAATGTAAGCATGTTAAGGGCAACACCAAAAAAGGCAGCAGCGAGGAGGTTTGGAAAATCTTTTCGATCAATTTTTTTACCTGGAACCATTAAACTAAACCCAAAAAAAAGGAGTGCTGCACAAAAAACGCGTAGTAGAATAAATCCAAAAGGCATGATATAGCCACCAACAATAACATCGTTGGCAAACGTAAAGGTAACACCATAAAAGAGTTGGACCAATACTAAGGCTACAAGTGCTGCATTTCTATTATTCATTTTTTAGAGCTAATTTTGCTGCTTCAATAGTTTTTGCACTATTTCCAACAAAGATTTGATTTTCAATAACCAATACTGGCCTTTTTAAAAATGTATAATGTTCTAGAATTAATTGCTTGAAATCATGCTCGCCCAAAACTTTGTTTTTTAACCCCATTTCGTTGTACAGTCTAGCACGCTTACTAAACAAAGCCTCGTAGCTTCCCGATAGTGTTTTTAAATGCTCTAAATCTGTATTTGATATAGGAGATTCTTTTATGTCTTGTATTATACATCCCTCAGGAATTTCCAATGCTTTTAGTATGCGTTGACAGGTGTTACAACTTTTAAGAGAATAGATTTTTTTCATGCAATTGTTTCATTACTTTTACAAATAAAATCATTTCTGTATAAACTTTTTAAATATTTGATTTAATTATGAATTGGAGTTTTGATATTACCCTAAAAACCAGGGCAATACTGTATAAATTTTTAGAACAATTTTCCTTAGAACAACTCAATACAGTGCCAAAAGGCTATCGAAATTCGATATATTGGAATATTATGCATGTTGTTGTAACTCAACAACTACTGGTTTATGGGTTATCGGGATTACCAATGCTTATAGATTCTCAGCTTGTTGAGGCCTTTAGAAAAGGCACAAAAACAGAAGAAGACGCATCACAAAAAGACGTAGATAACTTAAAAGGCCTCTTAATCTCAACCGTTGAACAGACTCAAAAAGATTATGCAGCAGGGGTTTTTACCAACTATACAACTTATACGGTTTCTACTAAAAGCACACTTACAAATGTTGAAGAAGCTTTAGAGTTTAACAATTTTCACGAAGGCATTCATCTTGGTTACATTTTAGCCATGAAAAACACAATCATTTCTCAATAATTATAGCATAAAATGAAATTTAATACCAAAACAATTCACGGAGGACAATCTCCAGACAAGGCATATGGGTCGGTAATGCCACCTATTTATCAAACTTCAACCTATGCCCAAACGACACCAGGCGGCCACAAAGGGTTTGAATACTCACGAACACACAATCCAACTCGCCATGCGTTGGAACAGTCATTTGCAAGTATAGAAAATGGTAATTTTGGACTGGCATTTGGTTCGGGTTTAGCTGCCATAGATGCAATTATAAAGCTATTAAAGCCAGGCGACGAAGTAATTTCTACTAATGATTTGTATGGGGGCACATACCGTTTGTTTACTAAGATTTTTGAAAAATTTCAAATTAAATTCCATTTTGTGGGAATGGACAACATAGAACAAATAGGGCAATGTATAACCCCAAACACTAAGCTCATATGGGTAGAAACTCCAACCAATCCAATGCTTAATATTATCGATATAAAAGCAGTATCAGCACTAGCTAAAACACACGAAATTTTATTGGCTGTTGACAATACCTTTGCGACGCCATACCTTCAGCAGCCATTGGATTTAGGTGCAGATATCGTAATGCATTCAGCAACCAAGTATCTTGGAGGCCACAGTGATGTGGTTATGGGCGCATTGGTCGTTAAAGATAAGGCGCTTGCAGAACAGCTATACTTTATTCAAAATGCAAGTGGTGCAATATGTGGCCCTCAAGACAGTTTCCTTGTTTTAAGAGGTATAAAAACATTGCATATAAGGATGCAAAGACATTGTGAAAATGGTAAGGCAGTTGCCGAATTCTTGGCAAACCATCCAAAAGTAGAAACCGTCTATTGGCCAGGTTTAAAAACACATCCCAATCATGATATTGCAGCAGAACAAATGAATGATTTTGGAGGGATGTTATCATTTACAACAAAAGGCAACAACTATCAAGAAGCTATAAAAGTTGTGGAACGCCTAAAGATTTTTACACTCGCAGAGTCACTCGGGGGTGTAGAATCCCTAGCGGGGCATCCTGCAAGTATGACACACGCAAGTATTCCAAAAGAAGAGCGCGAAAAAACAGGCGTTGTCGATTCTTTAATTCGGTTGAGCGTTGGAATAGAAGACCAATATGATCTTATTGAGGATTTAAGGCAAGCACTAAAGGGATAAAAATTAATTTGGTCTTGTTTTATTGAAAACCTATTGAGGTATTCATAATTTTAAAAGGCATTTAGGTCTTATTATTATGAATTTAAAAAAATATCAAATTATTTTTAAGGATATTATATATTTGTAATAGAGTTAATAATTTTTTAATGCTCCTAAATTAAACGAAATGAAAGAAAAAATTGAAGGATTTTTAGATTTAGTCAAACAAAGAAATGGTCTTGAGCCAGAGTTTCTACAAGCCGTAGAGGAAGTTGCTGAAACTGTTATTCCATACATTGTTAAACACGATATTTATCATGGCAAAAATATACTCTTACGAATGGTTGAACCAGAACGTACAGTTACTTTTAGAGTAAACTGGGTCGATGATGACGGTGAAATTCAAGTCAATAGAGGCTATAGAATTCAAATGAATTCTGCCATTGGGCCATACAAAGGGGGGTTACGATTTCATCCCTCAGTGAACATGAGTATTTTGAAGTTCTTGGCCTTTGAACAAGTCTTTAAAAATAGTTTAACCACTCTGCCAATGGGAGGCGGAAAAGGCGGAAGTGATTTCGATCCTAAAGGGAAAAGCGACAATGAAATTATGCGTTTCTGTCATGCTTTTATGAGCGAGTTGTTTCGTCATATAGGATCTAACACTGATGTCCCAGCTGGAGATATAGGCGTTGGAGGAAGAGAAATTGGGTTTTTATTTGGAATGTATAAGAAACTCAAGAACGAATTTACAGGGGTCCTAACTGGAAAAGGCGTAACATGGGGTGGTTCACTTATTAGACCAGAAGCCACAGGTTATGGGACAGTATATTTTGCACAAAAAATGTTGCAAACAAAAGGAGAAGATATTAAGGGCAAAACGGTAACAATTTCTGGATCTGGGAACGTTGCACAATTTGCCGCAGAAAAAGTTATTCAGCTTGGCGGTAAAGTTATTACATTATCAGATTCTTCAGGATATATTATTGATAGTGATGGTATTGATGAAAAAAAATTAGATTTTGTAATGGATCTAAAGAACAACAAACGTGGACGAATTAGCGCATATCTAGAGGCGTATCCAAATGCGAAATTTGTAGCCAATAAAACCCCCTGGGGCGAACCTTGTGATATAGCATTACCATGTGCTACTCAAAATGAACTCAATGGAGCTGACGCCAAAACACTGCTTAAAAATGGTTGTGTTTGTGTTAGTGAAGGTGCTAATATGCCCTCTACAAAAGAAGCAGTAGTAGCTTTTCAGGAAGCCAAGATTTTATTTGCGCCAGGCAAAGCATCCAATGCTGGTGGAGTAGCAACTTCTGGTTTGGAAATGACTCAAAATTCTTTACGATATAATTGGACCCGAAAAGAAGTAGACGATAAACTCAAAGAAATTATGGGTAATATCCACGACAAGTGTATTCAATTTGGTAAAGACGAAAAAACAGGATATATAGACTATGTTAAAGGTGCCAATATTGCAGGATTTGTAAAAGTTGCTGACGCAATGCTGGCCCAAGGCGTAGTTTAAATTCCTTTGAAATAAAAGCCAAAAAGCTTCTATAATTATAGAAGCTTTTTTGTTTAAACATAATAATCAACTAATTTGTCGGATGATATAAATATATTTGAAAAAATTTAATTTTTGAATCAGCAATTATACATACTCTTAATACTTCTTTTTTTTTCAAAAGTTTTATTTGGTCAAACAACTGATAGTGATGCTTGGGAAGGCCACTTTTCTTATACCAAAATCAAAGCAGTTGTTGATGGAGGAGATAAAATTTATGCCGCTAGTGAAAACGCTATTTTTTCTTACGACCCCATAACAGAAGAGCGGGAAACAATTACAACAATTAATGGTCTTTCTGGAGAATATATTACATCTATTCATTACAGTAATGAGTATGAGTTACTCATAGTTGGTTATCGGTCAGGACTTTTTGAAGTTTTTAACCTCACTACAAAAACAGTTTTAAAAGTTGTTGATATACTGAACAAAACAAGTATTCCACCTGAAAATAAACAAATTAACCACTTTTTGGAAAACGAGACTAGTATATATATTTCTACAAATTATGGAATATCAGTTTATGACTTGGAAGCCTTAGAGTTTGGAGACACTTACTATATTGGAGCAAATGGTTCTCAAGTTCAAATAAATCAAACTTTCATTAATGGTAATCTTATTTATGCAGCAACAAATACAGGATTAAAAACCGTAGATATTAATAGTACAAATCTGATAGATTTTCAAACATGGAATATGTTATTTTCAGGAAATTTTAATGCTGTAAATACAGTTCAAGGTGTAATTTATACTGTAAAATCTGATAATAAATTGTATAAAGTTAATGGGGCTACACTAACGCTTGCTTTAAATTTTTCAAATGATGTTTTAGAACTTAAAAATAATGCTGAAAATCTTTTGGTGGTTACATCAGCTGATATTCAGCATTATGATTCTAATTTATCTCTTTTAGAAAGTTATACTCTACCTGTAGAGTTTGATACAAATCTAACCTCTGGGTTGATAACATCTAATGCTATTTTTTTTGGAACAGAAAATGAAGGGCTTTTGAAAAATTCAATGTCATCCACCAATGATTTTTTGGCAATTCACCCAGACGGACCTCTTCGGAACACGCCTTTTTCATTACAATATGATTATGGCAATCTGTGGGTTACTTTTGGGGATTATAACGTATATTTTAACCCTAGCCCGTTCAGAAAGTTAGGATTTAGTTATTATGAAAATGAAACATGGACAAGTATTTCCTACGATAGCATTCAACAGACTATTCAAAATCCAGTTTTTAATCTCAATGACATTGAAATTAATCCTGTAAACTCAAATGAAGTTTTTATAAGCTCTTTTCATCATGGGCTATTAAATTTTCAAAAAAACTATTCCATTGAACTTTTAAATGAAACCAACAGCGGCTTGCAATCTTTAGTACTTGAAGGAGCTCCAAATTATAAAAGCATTCGAGTATCTGACACTGAATTTGACAATCAAGGATATTTATGGACCCTTACAAGTTTATTAGAAGAACCTCTAAAAAGATTTAACCCTGCAACTAATCAATGGCAATCGTATAGTTTTAGTGCGATTATTAATGACCCAATCAACGATGAACTTGGTTTTGAGGAATTTACCATTGGTCCAGACGGTACTAAATGGGTAGCAAGTTTTAAAAATGGTGTTATTGGTTTTAATGAAACAGGTAATTTAATTAAACAAATTGTTGGAGAAGACACCGCAAACCTTCCTTCAAATTATATCAGAGCGCTTGCATTGGACAAAAACAATGTATTGTGGATTGGAACTTTTAAAGGATTGAGAATTCTTTATAATACGTCCAATTTTTTTACTGAAGAAACCATTCAAACAGAACCAATTATTATTCTTGAAGATGGATTACCAAAAGAACTTTTGGAGCTTCAATTCATAACTGATATTATTGTAGACGGCTCAAATAACAAGTGGGTTTCTACTGTAGATGCTGGCGTTTTTTATTTGAGTTCCGATGGTCAAAAAACCATATATCATTTTACAAAAGATAATTCCCCTTTACCTTCAAATAATGTAAATACTATGGCTCAAAATAAAGATAATGGAACAATTTATTTTGGTACTACAAGAGGATTAGTGTCTTTTAAGGCTGGAGGGTCTAGCCCGTCCAACTCTTTAGAAGATACATTTGTTTATCCAAATCCTGTGCGCCCTGGTTTTAATTTGGCAACAGAAAAAGTTAAGATTAAAAATCTTAGCGAAAATGTAAATATAAAAATCACGGATGTAGAGGGAAATTTGGTCGCAGAAGCAGAGTCCAACACCAATTTACGATTTAAGGGGTATAATCTAGAAATTGATGGCGGAACAGCCTATTGGAATGGTAAAAATTTAGGCAATAGAACAGTAGCTTCTGGGGTATATGTTGTAATGATTTCAGATTTGGATAACTTAGAAACTAGAGTTTTAAAAATTATGCTTATTCGCCAATGATTGTTTCAACAAAAGCAATAGTGCTTTCTAAATTAAAATTTAAGGACCAAGACCTTATTGTAAAATGTTATACAGCATCAAATGGTGTAATGAGTTTTTTGGTAAAAGGTGTATTTTCTTCTAAAAAAGGAAAATTAAAACCTGCTTATTTTCAGCCTCTTTCGATGCTTCAAATTGAGGTAGATTATAAAACCAATAAAGACTTACATTATTTTAAAAATGTTCGCCTTTTACACTCCTTCAAATCGCTTCATACTCAAATTTTAAAATCCACAGTTGTTATTTTTTTGGCTGAAATATTGAATACAATTTTAAAAGAAGAAGAACCCAACTCCAATCTTTTTGCATACATTGAAACCACACTTTTGTGGTTTGATACTGTAGAAAAAAGCAGTATGTTTCATTACAAGTTTCTTATAGGTTTAACAAAATATATTGGATTTTCGCCAGAGGTTACAGATGTGAATAAGCCGTACTTCAATTTAGAAGAAGGGAAATATCAAAAAAAAGAAACTGGACAGTATTGTATTTCTGGAGAACAACTATTTTTATTTAACTCAATCTTAGGTACGAAATTTGATATAGATAACGAAAAATTAATGAGTTCAACAGAAAAGCAAGAGTTGTTAAATATAATATTAGAGTATTTTAAACTACATTTGCAAAGCTTCAAATCTCCAAAATCCCTTGCTATTTTGAACCAGGTATTTAGTTAAAAATGAAGCCATTTTTTATTTGTTTTTTATGTTTTTGTTTGTGGAATACATCTGCTCAGCAAGTTGTTATTGTCGATGAAACAAGCTTGGATCCTATTGCAGGAGTTGCCGTTTTTAATTTGTTCAAAACCAAAACAGACATTTCAGATTTTGATGGAAAAGCATCTCTAGTACGTTTTCAAAGTTTTGAACGTGTTTATTTTCAGCACATATCATACCACAAAGAATCAATGCTGAAATCTAAAGTTTCCGATACTATTTTTCTGTCACCAAAATCAACAAACTTAAATGAAATTGTAATTTCTGCCTCTAAGTTTGAACAAACGAGAAAAGAAGTTCCCCAAAAAATCATTAGCATCAATTCTCAAGATATCCAACGCTCAAGCCCCCAAACTTCTGCGGATCTATTAGCTAATAGCGGAGGTGTGTTTGTACAAAAGAGTCAATTGGGCGGGGGGAGTCCAATGATTCGAGGATTTTCTACAAATCGAGTACTTATTACTGTTGATGGTGTGCGACTTAACAATGCCATTTTTAGAGGTGGCAATATCCAAAATGTAATCTCCATCAACCCTTTTAATGTCCAAAACACAGAAGTTATTTTGGGAGCAGGGTCTGTTATTTATGGAAGTGATGCCATTGGGGGTGTTATGAATTTTTATACAACAACACCTGAGTTCTCAAAGGGTGATATGCCAGAAGTATCCACAAAAAGCAACTTAAGATATTCTACAGCCAATGCCGAAAAGACAGTTCAATTTGGACTAAATTTAGGACTAAAAAAGTGGGGATTTCACACGAGTATGAGTTTTTCTGATTTTGAGGATTTAAAAATGGGAGAAACAGATATACAAGAATATCTTACACCATTTTATGTAACCCAAAGAAATAATCAAGATATTTTGATGCCTAATCATAATCCTAGAATACAAAAGCATACTGGATTTAGTCAGATGCATTTAGCACAAAAAGTAGTTTTTAAACCTTCAAAAACATTAACTTTCGACTTTGGGTTACATTATGCAACAACCTCAAATATCCCACGATACGACCGGTTGATGGTTGTTGACAACGACAATTCATTGAAATATGCAGAATGGAACTATGGCCCTCAACAGTGGCTACTAGCGAATATTCAAATGACTAAGCTGAGCAGCAAATCTAATTTTTATGACAAAATTAAATCAACATTGGCCTATCAAAATTTTGACGAAAGTAGATACAATCGGAAATTTGAGTCTATAAATAGAAAAACTAGAGCTGAAAACGTCAAAGCAATTTCTTTAAATCTTGATTTTAATAAATCATTAACCAACAACACAAATTTGTCTTACGGAACTGAGTACATTTATAATAAAGTTGGTTCTAAAGCCATTTCAATAAATATTGAAAATAACAACACACAAAGTATAGCATCCCGCTATCCTGATGGTTCACAATGGTCGAGTTGGGCAACATATTTAAGCCTAAAATATAAACCAACTCATAAATTGACCCTTCAATCAGGTATTCGTTACAATTCGATTTATATCAATGCAGACTTGTCCTCAAATGCTCAATTTTATGATTTGCCTTTTACTGAAACAAGCCTACATACTAGTGCTTTAACAGCTACGGCAGGTGTTACTTGGGAACAAAGCAGGTCATTCTTATGGAAATTGAATACCTCGACTGCTTTTAGAGCCCCAAATATTGATGATATTGGAAAAGTTTTTGATTCTCAGCCAGGTTTAGTTGTTATACCAAATCCTAATTTGAGTTCCGAGCATGCCTACAGTGCCGAGCTAGGTTTGACAATTAATTTTGATGATGTTGTTTTATTTGATTTCTCTACATATTACACCTACTTAGATAATGCCATGACTAGAGATAATTTTAGTATCAATGGTGTTTCTGAAATTGAATATGATGGAGAATTTAGCCCAATACAGGCCATTCAAAACAACTCAAAAGCTTGGGTTACTGGGTTTGAAGCAGGCCTTCAAGCACGACTTTCAAAGGCTTTGGAGATCACTTCTCAGTTTAGTGTTTCTAATGGACGACAAAAGAATGCTCAAAATATAGACACACCAATGCGTCATATAGCTCCTGCTTTTGGGAATATGCATATTATTTGGAGACACAAAAAGATAACATTGAATGGCTATATTAATTACAACGCTGAATTATCTTATGAGGATATTTCTCATGAATTATCAAAGCATTTATTTGCATTAGATGAAAATGGAAACCCCTATGCGCCATCGTGGGTTACGTTTAATTTGAGAACTCAATATAATTTAAGTAAAACAGTTTCATTTGTTGGAGCCATTGAAAATATTTCAAACAAAGGGTATCGCCCTTTTGCGTCAGGGATTAGTGGACCAGGAACAAATCTGATTTTTGCTATTACTTACCAGAACTAATGTTTCCGCCAAAAAAAACATATACTGTTGAAGAAGCTCTTATAAAACTTCAAAAGTATTGTTCTTATCAAGACCGTTGTCACAAAGAAGTTGCCCAAAAACTCAAGGAAATGCAAATGATTTCTCAGGCGTCAGAACAAATTATCTTGAAACTTATAGAAGGAAATTTTTTAAATGAAGAGCGTTTTGCAATGGCCTTTGTCCGAGGAAAATTTAGAATAAAAAAATGGGGGAAGCGTCGTTTAGTATCCGAACTTAAGCAACGTCAAATATCAAAATACATTATAAACAAAGCTGTAAATCAAATTTCTGAAGATGATTACAAAGCAACTTTTGAAGTTTTGGTGGAAAGGAAAGCAACTTCAATTCTTGGTAGTTCTAAACTAAAGAAAAAGAAAAAACTGGCAGATTATCTCTTATACAGAGGATGGGAATCTCATCTTGTATATGAAAAGGTCAACCAGCTTTTTAATTAATTGATCGTCTTTTTAGAAAAAGGCACGAAGCCCAAATAACACATTACCTTTTGGCATAGGCACAATCCCAGTTTCAACATAAGATGTATTAAAAATATTATTCCCACTAACACTAAGCTCAAGTCCAGAAAGTGTCAGTTTTAATTGTGCATCGACCACACCATAGCTTTCGCCTGATGCTCTTTTGGCAAATTTATAAACAATACTCTGCGACAATTTTTTTGTAAACTGTGTTCTTAAATTCGCTGTAAAATGATGCTTTAGAGAATTAATGATATATTTTGAAAAATTAGCCCTTACAGCTTTTAAATCTTCATTTAGATAAGTGTATCCTAAGTTAAAATTTTGCGTGTATTGCCCTAATTTAAAGGGAGAATAAAACTGTAGTTCAACGCCATTGGAATTCAAATTTTTCAGGTTGTTAGATTGCCATTTGTCCTCTTCGTTGTCTTTTGTATAGTCAATTAAATTATCAGAATCTCTATTAAAAAAAGCAATTGAAGTTGTTATTTTCTCGCCAAAATATTTCAAACCAACTTCTTCAGAAATTGCTTTTTCAGGCACCAAATTTTCATTCCCAATATCTTTGTTGCCAACATAATAAAGATCATTATAAGTTGGTACTCGATAGGTGTATCCTGCGTTGGCATACACCCTAAAGTTATCGTTAATCGTATATCCAAAATCAATTCCTGGAAAAGCATTAAAGTCAAACTCTGAAAAGTAGTTAATGGCTACACCAGGTGTAATATCTAATTTATTGTTCAAAAAAGAGAAACGATGCTCTAAAAAGAAATTCCCCATCCAGCGATTTCTATCGCCCAAACGATTACTGTTCATATCAACTTTCGCCACATCTAAACCAAAACCAGTAACCCCTATTTTTGAAGCATATGAAGCATTTATTTGAACTCCTACTTTATTAGAAATATGTAAGTTTCTATAAACAGAAGGTTTATTTCTAATGTATAAATACATATCCTGATTGCGTTTCCAATAAAGTTGTGGTGTTATTTTTAAGCGACCATGATTCCATGTTGTCGAAATTCCTACCAAACTACTCTGAGTTTCTTCGTACTGTTCTTTAGCATCTATGGCATAAAATTGATTTCCTCCAAATTTGCGCTCCGAAAATGTTGCAATAACATCAATGGGGTTTGTATTCGTATTAAAACTACTTTTCAGAAAGTAATTTTGATTATTGAAATCTGTATTATAACGATAGCCATCAGAACTATTCACTGAAGCATGCCCCATTAGATTTGTATTTCCTAAGCTTCTCCCTACTGTAGCCGATGAGTGCTGTTGATTGTATGACCCCAATTGAAATCCAATATTATTTTTTAGATTGCCGTTAGATTTGGTTACAATATTTATTGCGCCTGTAAATGCATTTTGTCCAAAAATCCGTGCTGCAGGGCCTTTAATGATTTCAATGCGTTTAATGACCTCTAAGGGCAATGCAATATTCAATGTATGATGCCCTGTTTGTGGGTCTTCAACTTTTATGCCATCAATAAGCAATAGTGTTTGATCAAAACTCCCACCTCTAATATACAAGTCTGATTGCATGCCATTAACTCCTTGGCGACGAATGTCTATACCTGCTTCTTGTTGCAATAGCTCCACTAAATTTGTAGCTGGGCTTTGTGCGATAGCTTGTGTACTAATTATATTAATTGTTCGTGAGTTTTCTTTAAAAGGTAGGTCTATTCTTGTCGATTCAATAGTAATTGAATCCAACGATTCTAGCTGTTGCCCAAAACTGCTTTGTGATGTGAAAATTCCAATTACAACTAAAATCCTAAATACTAATTTCGTTCCCATTTATTGTATTGCGTTTTAAAACAGGTAACTAAGGTACATAAATACACTAACGAAGCTATAAATTATTTAATAATTAATATAAAAAATTTCGTTTCAAACGATTCATGTAAATTAAAATAAAATACAATTTATACTTTCAAAAAAAACAGAAATACGATACCTTTAGGACATGTTTGCATTGGTCGATTGTAATAACTTTTATGCGTCTTGTGAGCGGGTTTTTAATCCGAATTTACAAGGAAAACCTGTCGCTATTTTATCCAATAACGATGGGTGTGTCGTTGCACGAAGCGACGAAGTTAAGGCGCTTGGGTTACCCATGGGCGCTCCTGCATTTAAGTACAAAGCGTTTTTCAAGGAACATGATGTGCAAGTTTTCTCATCAAATTATCCGCTTTATGGCGATATGAGTAGTCGTGTGATGCGTATTTTGGAGCAGTTTACCCCTGATGTTGAGATATATAGTATTGATGAAGCTTTTTTACAATTTAAAGGATTCGAAAATTATGACTTAAATACTTATGGCCATGACATTCGTAATCGTATTTTGAAATGGACTGGAATTCCAACTTGTGTAGGCATTGCCCCCACAAAAGCACTTTGTAAAATTGCCAACAAAATAGCCCGAAAATTTCCTAAAGAAACAGGAGGGGTTTACGTTATTGATAGCGATAAGAAACGCATAAAGGCTCTAAAATGGACTTCCATTGACAAAGTATGGGGTATTGGATATGCGCTAAATAAACGTTTGGCACAAAAACAATGTAAAACTGCCTATGACTTTGTGCAACTTCCGGATCTTTGGGTACGAAAAACATTTTCTATTACTGAATGGAAGCTAAAAAAAGATTTAGAAGGGATTTCGAAAATAGACATGGAGCAAGTCAAAAATAAACGCGCTATTGCAACCACTAGAAGTTTTGAGACAACACTTACAGACCTTGGCGATTTGAAGGAGCGTATATCTACTTTTGCTATGAGTTGTGCCGAAAAATTACGCCGTCAAAATTCAAGTTGTTATATGATGATTGTTTTTTTACGCAGCGATCGATTCAAAACGAATAGTGAGCAATATCGAGCAAGCAAAATGGTAAACATTCCTTTTCTTACAGATTCAAGTTTAGTTCTGAGTTCAAGCGCTGTTAAAGCGATAAGTTCTCTTTACAAAAAAGGAATTCATTACAAAAAAGCTGGAGTGATTCTTACAGGAATTGTCCACACACACAATCATCAGTTGCAGATGTTTAATCATGAAGATGCACGTCATAAACCTTTGATGCGTACTATAGATCATATTAATAAAAAATACCAAGCCCCAAAACTTAAATTAGCCAACCAAGATTTAACACGTACCTGGAAAATGCGTCAAGAGCATTTGTCTCCACAGTACACCACCAATTTAAAAGATATAATTACAGTTCAATGTCAAAAAAATCCAATCAAGCTTTAACTTTTTTTATTCCAAAACCACCAGAAAACAATTTAGGAGCTATTTATTTTGATACAGGAATTTCTGCTGGATTTCCTTCACCTGCCGATGATTTTAAGCAAGATCGGTTGTCGTTAGATTCTGAACTTATCAAAAATAAAGAAGCTACTTTTTTTGCACGAGTAAGCGGTCAATCGATGATAGATGCTGGCCTTAATGATAATGATTTATTAGTAATCGATAGAAGTCTTACGCCAGAACACAATAGGATTGCAGTTTGTTTTTTAGATGGAGAATTTACAGTAAAACGACTAAAGGTTGAAAAAGGAGAAGTTTGGCTACAACCAGAAAATAAAAATTACAAGCCTATACAAATTACTCCCGAAAATGACTTTGTGATATGGGGAATTGTTACAAATGTTATCAAGAAAGTATAGCTCAAATTTCCTTCCGTAATCTTGCTACAGGCAAGTCGAGTTGTTCTCTGTATTTTGCAATAGTACGCCGTGCAATAGGGTAGCCTTTCTCTTTAAGAATTTTGGCAAGTTTTTCATCCGTTAAAGGTTTTTTCTTGTCTTCTTCAGATATGACAGTTTTCAAAATACTTTTAATTTCTCGTGTTGACACCTCTTCGCCTTGGTCATTGGTCATCGATTCGCTAAAGAATTCTTTGACAAGTTTAGTTCCATATGGGGTGTCAACATATTTGCTATTGGCCACTCTCGAAATAGTAGACACATCCATTTCTACTTCGTCGGCAATATCTTTGAGGATCATAGGGCGAAGTTGCTCTTCATCACCAGACAAAAAATAGGCTTTTTGATAATGCATTATGGCACTCATTGTAAGGAGTAATGTTTGTTGGCGTTGACGAATGGCATCAATAAACCATTTGGCAGCATCAAGCTTTTGCTTGATGAATAATACAGCCTCTTTTTGCGCTTTAGATTTTTCTTTTGAGACTTTATATCCAAGTAACATTTCGTTGTAAGATTTTGAAACATGCAATTCTGGGGCATTTCGGCCATTTAGTGTAAGTTCAAGTTCACCTTCTACAATTTTTATGGTAAAATCAGGAACAACATGCTCAATTGAACGTAAGTTATTTGAAAAGGAGCTACCAGGCTTTGGATTTAAGCGTTCTATTTCCAATATAACATCTTTTAGTTGAGTCTCAGTAATGTTGAATTTTTTGAGCAGTTTTTGATAGTGTTTTTTTGAGAATTGTTCAAAAGCATTTTCAATCATTGCGGCGGCAAGCTCTGTGTTTGGTGTATGCGTTTTTCTTTGAAGTTGAATAAGAAGACATTCTTGTAAATTTCTAGCTCCAACACCCGGGGGGTCGAGTTTCTGAACCACTTTTAGAACGTTTTCAATAGTGGTAATTTCTGTAAAAATATTTTGTGTAAACGCCAAGTCATCCATCAAATCTAATAGTGGTCTGCGAATATAACCACTGTCATCTATGCTGCCTATAAGAAATTTAGCGATTTGATAATCCTCATCTTTTAATCGAAACGTGTTGAGTTGGTCTGTTAATAGTTGTGTGAATGAAGTTCCAGAAGCATAAGGAATTGTTTTTGACTCATCGTCAGCGCTGTAATTGTTAGCCTGTAGCCTGTATGTTGGAATTTCATCGTCACTAAGGTAATCATCCACGTTAATATCATCAGCCTTAATTTGCTCATTATCCCCAAAATCATCGTCGTTGTAGGTGTCTTCATAGTCTTCAGTAGTACTTTCTTTGCCATGTTCCAAAGCAGGGTTTTCTTCGAGTTCTTGTTTGAGGCGTTGCTCGAAGGCTTGTGTTGGCAATTGAATGAGTTTCATCAACTGAATTTGTTGAGGAGACAGTTTTTGTGAAAGTTTAAATTGTAAGTACTGCTTTAGCATTGTTTATTTGGGTTTGTATAAAATTAAAAAAAACAAATGAGAATTTAGAATTCTGGCTTTGGTTCGTTCATGATATATGCATTTTTTTGGCACTTAAAATTCTGCGTTTTGCGGCGTTCTTGGGTAAGGAATCACATCCCTAATGTTGTTCATTCCTGTAGCAAACATCACGAGTCTTTCAAAACCTAGACCGAAACCTGAGTGTACGGCTGTTCCATAGGCTCGAAGGTCTAAATACCACCAAAGTTCTTCTTCTGGAATATCAAGCGCAGCCATTTTTTCTTTGAGGATTTCAGGGCGTTCTTCTCGTTGCGATCCGCCTACAATTTCTCCAATTCCAGGAAACAGAATATCCATAGCGCGGACTGTTTTTCCGTCTTCGTTTAAACGCATATAGAAAGCTTTTATGTTGGCAGGGTAGTCGAACAAAATCACAGGGCATTTGAAATGTTTTTCAACTAAAAAGCGTTCATGTTCGCTCTGTAAATCAGCCCCCCATTCATTTATTGGGTATTTGAATTTTTTCTTTTTGTTGGGCTTGCTGTTTTTTAAAATATTAATTGCTTCAGAATAACTAACACGTTTAAAATTATGGTTTAAAACAAACTTTAATTTTTCTGTTAGACGCATCTCACTACGCTCATTTTGAGGTTTTGACTTTTCCTCTTGTTCCAGGCGTTGTTCAAGAAAGTCTAAATCTTCTGCATTGTTTTTTAGTACATATCCAATAACATACTTTAGAAAATCTTCTGCAAGGTCCATATTTCCTTCTAAGTCCATAAAAGCAACTTCTGGTTCTATCATCCAAAATTCGGCAAGGTGTCTTGATGTATTCGAATTTTCGGCTCTAAATGTTGGTCCAAAAGTATAGACCTTACCAAGTGCCATTGCATAGGTTTCTGCTTCTAGTTGTCCAGACACTGTCAGGTTTGTTTCTTTTCCAAAAAAATCTTTTGAATAATCGATTTCTCCAGAATCTGTAAGTGGTGGATTTTTCGGATCTAAAGTGGTTACTCGAAACATCTCTCCAGCACCCTCGGCATCACTTCCTGTGATGATTGGTGCATGCATATAGTTAAATCCATTCTTATGAAAATAATCGTGAACAGCAAATGAAAGCGCCGATCTCAATCGCATTACAGCACCAAATGTATTGGTTCGAGCTCTAAGGTGTGCTTGCTCACGCAAGAATTCTAATGAGTGGCGTTTTGGTTGTAAAATTGTTTTGGAGACCAATTCAGGATCTGCATCGCCTAATACGTCTAGGCTCGAAACTTGAATTTCAACATCTTGCCCTTTGCCTTGGCTTTCTACAAGACTCCCTTTTATATGAACTGCAGCTCCTGTAGTGATCCGTTTTAGTAGACTTTCTTCCATAGACTCAAAATCAACAACACATTGTATATTCCGAATTGTTGATCCGTCATTTATGGCAATAAATCGATTGGCTCTAAAAGATTTGACCCATCCTTTTACTTCTACATCAGTATGTTTTGTGTTTTGTGCAAAAAGCTCTGCTACTGTACCTGTAATCATGTGTAACTAAAATTATTTACAAATATAAAACTTTAGAAACAAAGAATAAGGATATTTATTTGTCTTCCAGAACTTCAGTTTCAGGAATAATATTTAGAGGTGGTTTTTTTAGGACTTGCTTGTTGGCAATGCTGCGTTCCAAAGATAAAAGCAACACAGGTAACAATAATAAATTGGCCATCATTGCCAATAAAAGAGTGCCAGAAATGAGAGCCCCAAGTGCAACGGTACCACCAAAGTTAGAGGTAATAAACACCGAAAACCCAAAGAAGAGAACAATTGAAGTATAAAACATACTTACGCCTGTTTCTCTAAGAGCGGCAAAAACAGATTTTTTTATACGCCAGTGATTTGCCAGTAATTCTTGTCTGTATTTTGCTAAGAAGTGAATAGTGTCGTCAACAGAAATTCCAAACGCAATACTAAATACCAAAATGGTTGATGGTTTTATAGGAACTCCTAAGTATCCCATGACTCCTGCGGTGACCAATAGAGGTAATAGGTTTGGAACTAAAGAAATAACAATCATTCTAAATGATCTAAACATATAGGCCATAAATAATGAAATAAGTAAAATTGCTAACGCTAATGATAAAATTAAATTTCTAACGAGAAAATTAGTGCCTTTTTGAAACAAAAATGCTTTACCTGTTATAGTAACTTCATAGCGTTCTTCGGGGAAAAGTTTATTTATTTTTTCAATTAAACGGTCTTCAATACGTTTCATTTTATCAATTTCAGCATTTTTCATAAATGTTGTGATGCGCGCATATTGTCCTGTTGAATCGACATAGCTTTTGAGTAAACCCACATCATTTGTTGTGTTTTTTGCATACGACAAAATGAATGCATTTTCTTGAGCTGTTGGCAGTTGATAATACTTTGGGTTGCCATTGTAATAGGCTTGTTTGGCGTATTTTACTAGTCCTACAATAGAAATAGGCTTGGAAAGCTCTGGAGTCTCTAGAATAAGTCCCTCGAGCTCGTCCATTCGTTTTAATGTTGATCTTTTCAAAACTCCTTTTTTGCGTTTTGTATCAATCAAAATTTCTAATGGCATTACACCATTAAATTCTTTTTCGTAAAATTCAATGTCTTTAAAGAACTCTGCACTTTTTGGCATATCATCTAAAAGACTTCCAGAAGTTTTTATTTGATAAATTCCTATAATACTTGCAACCAACAAAACCAATGCAACAGAATATATACTAATATTTTTGTGCTTAACGGTGTGTTCTATCCAATCTCCTAATTTGTTGATCCAGCGCTTATTGAGGTGCTCTAAATGCTTTTCTTTGGGCTTAGGCATGTAGCTGTATATGATTGGAATTATAAGTAAACAAAGAATAAAAATTGCCATAATACTCAAAGATGCTACAGTTCCGAACTCTGTAAGAAGCTTGCTTTGTGTAATGATAAATGTTGCAAAACCAGATGCTGTTGTGGTATTGGTCATTAGGGTTGCATTACCCACTTTTGTGATTACACGTTGAAGTGATTTGGCTTGATTGCCATGTTTATTCACTTCGTGTTGGTATTTATTGATAAGGAATATACAATTTGGAACCCCAATAACAATAATTAATGGAGGAATAAGTGCCGTTAGAACGGTAATTTCATATTCTAGCAGTCCTAATATTCCAAAGGTCCACATCACGCCAATGAGGACAACACACATCGAAATGAATGTTGCACGATACGAACGAAAAAATAAATAGAAAATGAGCGATGTAATTAGTATGGCAGCTAGTATAAAAACTCCTATTTCATCAATAATATTTTGCGAATTGAGCGTACGAACATAGGGCATCCCTGAAGCTCTTACATTGAGAGTTGTTTCTGTTTCAAAAGTTTTAATTTTAGGAATCAATTCTTCCATAATAAAATCTTTTCTTGCCGAAGTATTGACTACAGATTTTTTCATGTAAAGAATAGAACGTATTGCTTTAGAATCCTTATTATAAAGTATTTCATCATAAAAAGGAAAGTCCGAAAATAGAGTTTTTTTAAGTTCTTCTAACTCATCTTTAGAGTGTATCGAACCGTTAATTATTGGTTCAAATTCGAATAGCTTACTCTCTTTGTTTTTTGTTAATTTTTTTAAATCTTGAAGTGTTATGATGGCTTCAATATTATCGTTGTATTGAAAAGATTTGCAAAACTTATTCCAAGCATTGAGTTTTTCTACTGAAAGTAATGTACTATCTTTTACTCCCAAAACAATAACATTTCCTTCTTCTCCAAAAACCTCTAAAAAAGTATTGTATTCTAGATTTACAGGGTGACGGTCGGGTAACAAGTTAGCCTCTGTATATGTAAATCTCATATTATTCCATTGAGAAACCATAAGCCCTGTCCCTAGGCCAATTAGGACAAGAATCAAAATTCTGTTGCGTAAAATAAGTCTTGCAACAACTTCCCAAAATCGTGAAGTAAATAGTTTAAACATAGCTCGTTTTGAAGGCGTCAAAGGTATAGAAATCCAATGGATTTCTAATCATATATAGATAGAACACTTTTGAAAAAAGTAAAATTAATTATTGGTAAAATGAAGCCATTAAACCGTTAGGATTTCTTTTTCTTTACTTACAAAAAGAGCATCAGATTTGGTAATATGAGCGTTGGTCATTTGCTGGATATCGTCTTCAGTATTTTTCTTCAAATCTTCAGAAATATCACTAAGTTTTTTGAGCTCATTATTGGCGTCTTTTCGCGCAGCCCGTATTGATATTTTAGCATCTTCCGTTTCGGACTTTGCTTGTTTTGCAAGTTCGCGCCGGCGTTCTTCAGTTAGCGGTGGAACGTTAATAATAATACTTTCACCATTGTTCATAGGATTAAAACCAAGATTGGCTACCATTATGGCATGTTCAATGTTTTGAAGCATACTTTTTTCCCATGGTTGAACGGTAATGGTACGCCCGTCTGGAGTATTAACATTTGCTACTTGAGATAATGGTGTTTGAGTGCCATAGTAATCTACAGTTACACTGCCTAGCATCGCAGGACTTGCTTTTCCAGCGCGAATATTTACGAATTGTTTTTCAAGGTGCTTTAGAGCTTTTTCCATGGCCTCCTTGGTGCTGTCTAGTATGAATTCAATTTCTTCGTTCATTTTTTTTAACTTACAGTGGTTCCTATTTGTTCTCCAGAAACAATTTTTAATAAATTTCCTTTTTTATTCATATCAAAAACAATGATGGGGAGTTCATTTTCTTGACTTAGTGTAAATGCTGTGGTGTCCATGACTTTCAATCCTTTGCTTAAAACATCTTCAAAGCTAATGGTTTTATATTTGCTTGCAGAAGCATCTTTTTCTGGATCAGCAGAATAAATACCATCTACTCTAGTTCCTTTTAAAATGACATCAGCTTCAATTTCTATGGCACGCAAAACAGCTGCAGAATCTGTTGTAAAATAAGGGTTACCAGTTCCTCCACCAAAAATTACAACACGCCCTTTTTCAAGGTGACGCATGGCTTTACGGCGGATGAATGGTTCTGCAACTTCGTTAATTTTGATTGCAGATTGAAGTCGAGTAGGAATCTCTTCATTTTCTAATGCACTTTGTAAGGCTAAACCATTGATAACAGTGGCGAGCATCCCCATATGATCTCCCTGGACTCGGTCCATTCCATTACTGGCACCAGCGACTCCTCTAAAGATATTGCCGCCCCCAATAACGATGGCAACTTCTATACCTTTGCCAACAATTTCTTTAATGTCTTTTGCATATTCAGAAAGGCGTTGTGGGTCTATTCCGTATTGTCGGGTACCCATAAGTGCCTCGCCAGATAGCTTTAGTAAGATGCGTTTGTATGTCATAGCTTTTTTCATCGTTTCACAAATATAAGCAATATCTTAAATTTTTAATGGCATAATTTTTGACCGTTTTAGCATAATTTTAAAACCAAATCTTATGAAGCCTTTCTATTGTTATTTATTTATCATGATTTTGGCCACTTCTTGTGGTTCTTTAACATCAGATAAAATTCCAAAGGAAATTATAAATTATTTAACAAAACAGTATTTAACAGAAGGAGATTTGCGTGCCATTGATCCAAGTGATCGTAAATTTCAATATCATTCTGCTGATTTGAATGCAGACGGTTTTGACGAGCATTTTATTTTATTTTCTTCGCCCTATTTTTGTGGTTCTGGTGGTTGTAATCTTTTAATTTTAGATAAAAGCTTAAGTCTTGTAACAGAAATCACTCTCGTTAATCCTCCAGTCCTATTAGATTCCAAAACTAATGATGGCTGGAAGGATTTAATATTATGGTCAAATGGAGATTACCACAGAATGAAATTTAATTTAAAGGAAAAATCTTACCCTACAAACCCATCAGTAGAGGAACTCATAGAATTAGAATCTAGAGCCTTAGAACGCATGATGTCATTATTTGAAAACTCTACTGCTATCAATACTTATACTTTTTAGTAGAAAAAAACCCTATACTTAAATTAGTATAGGGTGTAGTATTATTGTTTAGTTAATTTAGTAGATTAACCTAATGCCACTCTTATAAATCCTGTAACTTCAACATCACCATAGGAAGCAACATATTTTGAAACATTGATTTTTTCGTCTTTAATAAAGTTTTGATCCATTAAACACTGTTCTTTATCAAGTGTTGTATTGTCTGAAATAAATCTATCCATTTTTCCTGGTAAAATTTTATCCCATATTTGTTCTGGTTTTCCTTCTGCTTTAAGTTGTGCTTTGGCTTCTTCTTCAGCTTCTGCTAGTACTTCAGGAGTTAGTTGAGCCATAGAAATGTACTTTGGTACATTTTTAAGTGTTTTGCCTAATCGAGCAAGTTCAATGTTGTCTTTTTCGATGACAGCAATACGCGCTTCTGTTTCTGAAGCAACAAAGGCAGGGTCAAAGTCTTTGTAAGACAAGCTTGTAGCACCCATAGAGGCGACTTGCATAGCAAGATCTTTTGAAAGAACTGCAGCATTTTCCACATTTGCAGATAGGCCAACAACGGCTGCAATTTTATTGATATGTACATATGCTCCGACATATGGAGATTCTACTTTTTCGAATGCTTTGAGGTCTAATTTTTCACCAATAACACCTGTTTGCTCTATTAGTTTATCTGCAACAGTCATACCTCCGAAATCTGCTGCTAAAAAGGAATCCTTAGAGTCATGTTCAAGGGCAATTTCTGCGAGTTGATTTGCCAAAGCAAGGAAGTTTTCATTCTTACCAACAAAATCAGTTTCACAACCCAAAACAATTGCTACACCTGATGTGTTGTCGCTATTTACTTTTGCAACTGCCGCACCTTCTGTAGATTCGCGGTCAGCTCTTTTGGCTGCAACTTTTTGTCCTTTTTTACGAAGAATATCAATTGCATTATCAAAATCCCCTTCAGCTTCAACAAGGGCTTTTTTGCAATCCATCATTCCTGCACCAGTGGCTTTTCTTAATTTATTTACTTCAGCAGCTGTAATCTTTGTCATGATTTTTAGTTTTAAAAAAAAGTCGGAAAATTTTTCACACGAAGAACTCTACGACTTTAATTATTTTATGAAATTAAAAATTTATTCTTCTTCTTGTTTTGTAGTTTCTACAACCGGAGCTGCAGCTTTTGGCGCAGGTATAGCGTCTTGAGTTTTACCTTCTTTCTCTGCTTTTCTGCTTTCTAATCCTTGAGCGATGCTTTCTGTAACAGTAGTCAAAATTTTGTTGATTGACTTTGATGCATCATCATTTGCAGGTATAACAAAATCTACTTGTCTTGGGTCAGAGTTAGTGTCAACCATTGCAAAAATTGGAATATTTAGTTTTTGAGCTTCTTTAATTGCAATGTGCTCTCTTTTGATATCGACTACAAAAAGTGCTCCAGGAAGGCGTGTCATATCTGAAATAGAGCCTAAATTTTTCTCTAATTTTGCTCTGAGACGGTCTACTTGAAGGCGTTCTTTTTTGGACAATGTATTGAATGTTCCATCTTTTTTCATACGATCGATGGCTGCCATTTTTTTAACAGCTTTACGTATGGTTACAAAATTTGTAAGCATTCCACCTGGCCAACGCTCAGTGATATAGGGCATATTGACGTTTGAAGCTTTTTCAGCGACAATGTCTTTTGCTTGTTTTTTGGTTGCAACGAAAAGAATTTTTCGTCCAGAGGCTGCAATTTTTGCAAGTGCTTTTGAAGCTTCTTCAAGTTTTGCAGCTGTTTTGTAGAGATTAATGATGTGAATACCATTGCGCTCCATGTAAATAAACGGGGCCATATTTGGATCCCATTTTCTTGTAAGGTGTCCGAAGTGTACACCATTG
>Ga0209138_1000690_pt1 | contig 31722 bp, 25 predicted proteins | sample SaaInl3SG_22_DNA_FD_184645 | JGI IMG/M metagenome (GOLD analysis project Ga0209138, IMG submission 184645) | Marine microbial communities from expanding oxygen minimum zones in the Saanich Inlet - ESP_153SG_22_DNA (SPAdes) (version 2) | ecosystem: Environmental > Aquatic > Marine > Intertidal...
ATTTTGAAGTCATGGATGCGATAAAATACAACTCAAACAGAGCAGGAAGTCCTGACAATATATACGGCTGGGGTATTCCGGATGGGTGCAAAGTGGATTTGGCACTTAGCTTTTTGGATTCAACCGTTTCATTGGTGGAACCAGAGCTGCTCCAATTCAATTTATTTCCTAATCCCGCTGAAGATTATGTGACTATTCGCACAACAGAAATCATCACCTCGATTGAGTTACTTCAACTTGATGGGAAATTAGTAAAATCAAAAAACATGAATCGTGCATCGTTGTCCTATCGATTAAATTTAACTGATGTTCCAACAGGTATTTACTTAGTAAAACTAACCGCAAGAAACGGAAGCATTGGAACAAACAAAATCATAAAACAATAAAGATGAAAATATCTGAGCATGGGGAAGTAGCCCTTTTTGAATTGACGAATGACTATGCCCAAGAAATGGCAAGACTTGGAGATAATCCAATATAACTATTGATTTAGAATTCTCGTGCGTTATATTTAATTTGGAACCTTAGAATTAACCAATATAAAAAAGTCAGCACAATAAATAAATTTATTATTTCATTTGACACAACACATTCAAAGAAGTTATCGTAGGTTATTATGGTGTTGTCACCTTCACTGGATAGAGAGGACAGAAAATTAATAATAAAATGAACACCAATTGCAGCTCCAATACTTTTTGTTAAATAATATAAGGAGCTTAAAGTAAATCCTATTATAAATATATACATCAGAATGTTTAAATCATACGTGAAATACGATGTACTGGAAATCAAAATATTTTGAACTATTAGAAGAACATAAATTGTTACTAAAAAAAGAATTTAAATCATATTTTCAACAATGATTGTTGTAACAAAAAAGCCCGATTAAAGAATTCTTAATCGGGCTATTCACTTTTTTACTGTTTGCGCTTATTCAGCCAACACGATCACTTTGTTATTGAGTACCTCAACGATTCCACCTTTTGTTTCAAAAGCTTCATTCTCTCCAGTTTCTTTGATGATATTGATTGTTCCTTCTTTGAGGGCGGTAATCAATGGAGCGTGATTATTCAAAACTCCTAATTCACCATCTATACCAGGTAGCACGATAGAAGTTACTTCCCCTGAGTACAATTTTTGGTCTGGTGTGATAATATCTAATAACATAGCCTTGTTTTCTTTTGTAATTGAATCGATTATGCTTCAGCTCCTGCTGTCATTTTCTTTCCTGCCTCAATTGCTTCTTCGATTGAACCTTTCAAGTTAAATGCCGCTTCTGGATACTGATCTACTTCTCCATCCAAAATCATGTTGAATCCTTTAATTGTATCTTCAATATCAACCAAACATCCTTTAAGTCCTGTAAACTGCTCTGCTACGTGGAAAGGTTGAGACAAGAACCTTTGCACTCTTCTTGCTCGTGATACAACTAATTTATCTTCATCAGACAATTCGTCCATTCCAAGAATTGCAATAATATCTTGAAGCTCTTTGTATCGTTGTAAGATTTCTTTTACTCTTTGCGCACAGTTATAGTGCGCATCCCCTAAGATTTCTGCAGTCAAAATTCTAGAAGTAGAATCCAATGGATCTACCGCAGGGTAAATTCCTAACTCAGCAATTTTTCTAGACAATACTGTTGTTGCATCCAAGTGAGCAAATGTAGTTGCCGGTGCTGGATCTGTTAAATCATCCGCAGGTACGTAAACAGCCTGTACAGATGTAATAGAACCACTCTTTGTAGAAGTAATTCTTTCTTGCATAGCTCCCATTTCAGAAGCCAAAGTTGGTTGGTAACCTACTGCAGAAGGCATACGTCCTAGAAGTGCAGACACCTCTGAACCTGCTTGTGTAAATCTAAAAATATTATCAATAAAGAAAAGGATATCTTTTCCTCCTTCGTTGTCATCTCCAGAACCATCTCTATAATATTCTGCTAGAGTCAATCCAGAAAGTGCAACTCTTGCTCTTGCTCCTGGAGGCTCGTTCATTTGACCAAAAACGAATGTCGCTTTTGATTCTTTCATTTCTTCTTTGTCAACTAAAGACAAATCCCATCCTCCATTTTCCATAGATTCCATGAATTTCTCTCCATATTTGATAATTCCAGACTCTAACATCTCTCTCATCAAGTCATTTCCTTCTCTTGTTCTTTCTCCAACTCCTGCAAATACAGACAATCCTCCGTGCCCTTTTGCAATGTTGTTAATCAACTCCTGAATCAATACTGTTTTCCCTACTCCTGCTCCTCCGAACAGTCCAATTTTTCCTCCTTTTGAATAAGGCTCAATCAAATCAATTACTTTAATTCCCGTGAAAAGAACCTCAGTAGAAGTTGATAAATCTTCAAATCTTGGTGGTTTTGCGTGTATTGGCTTTTTGTTTTCTTGAGTTGTTTCTCCTAACCCATCAATTGCATCACCAATAACATTAAACAATCTTCCTTTAATTTGCTCTCCAGTTGGCATACTGATAGGAGCTCCTGTTGCAGTTACTTCTAGTCCTCTTCTCAGACCTTCGGTTGCATCCATTGCGATTGTTCTTACTGTATCTTCACCGGTATGTTGTTGACATTCAAGCACAACAACTTCCCCGCTTGCTTTTGTTACTTCTAATGCATCAAGTATTTTTGGTAGCGATTGTTGGTCACTAAAAGTAACATCAACTACGGGTCCAATGACTTGAGAAATTTTTCCTTTTACAGACATATTATTTGAGTTAGGTTAAATTGAAAATTCAAATTTGGTACAAAATTACTTTTTTTGAAACAATAACCAATAGATTTAAAGAAAAAAAATACCTTTGAAGAAGTAAACTCTTTGGACTTGAAAATATACCGAAACATTACCGAATTTAATCCGACCAAAAAAGTATTCTTAACAGTAGGCACATTTGACGGAATTCACTTTGGTCATCAAAAACTAATCGAATCCCTCAACAAAAAAGCCCATGCCGATGGAGGAGAATCCGTTATGCTTACTTTCTCGCCTCATCCAAGGCTTGTTTTATTCCCGGATAACGTGAGTCTCAAGTTGATCAATACCTTAGAAGAAAAGATAGAAAGGCTAGAGAAATCAGGAATAGATCATTTGATCATTTACCCTTTTACGAAAGAATTTTCACGAATCTCTGCTATTGAGTATGTGCGTGATTTTTTGGTAAAAGAACTGAAGGTATCTAATCTCATCATTGGGTATGACCATCAATTTGGAAGAAATCGCGAGGGAAACTTTGAGTATTTAAAAGAATTAAGCGAGTTATATAATTTTGAGGTAGAGGAGATTTCTGCACAAGATATCAATGACATCAATGTAAGCTCAACCAAAATTAGGAATGCCATACTAGATGGGAATATTCATTTGGCAAATGAGTATTTGGGTTATCCTTTTTCCCTTACTGGCGATGTGGTTGAAGGCAAACGAATAGGTAATACCATTGGGTTTCCTACTGCAAATTTATTCATCGAGGATGCTCAAAAAATAATTCCAATGAATGGAGCTTATGCCGTTTTGGCGAAAGTAGCTAACACATGGCATAAGGCAATGCTTAATATCGGCACCAACCCCACGGTAAACTCCCTAGATAATGTATCTGTAGAGGTACATCTATTAAATTTTTCAGACGACATCTACGGACAAGAAATCACATTAAATTTCTTTAAAAGACTCAGGTCTGAAGTGAAATTTGAAGGGCTAGAACAACTCAAAAAACAACTAAGAATTGACATGTCGAACGCAGAAAAAATTTTAGACAAATTCGTTCAATAATTTTTCTATTTGGAGGTAGTCATTTTTCTTTTTTATTAATCAAAAAAAACATTTGCCTTTTCGAATCTCAATTTTTATTTCTCTTACTTTCTCGTAATTTAGAGGTAAAAATTTTTTGGTATGAAGCTATTGGTAATCGGTGTTTTATTATTTCTAATCCCTCAAACAGGCATTTCTAGTTTTTCTGTCACTATGAAAGAGCATACTTTTGACAAGGTTGGACATTTGGTCATTTTAAACGACTCAGACAGTCTTTCCGTCCATGATTTTATAAAAATGAAGGCAACCGCTGTTGCATTAGCTGTAACCCTGGGTGTCTTTGGAGTTCACAGGATGTATTTGGGTACTTCTCCTCGCATTCCTATCACTTATACCCTTACGTTAGGTGGCGGTTTTTTTATCCTTCCTGCCATTGATATAGTTTATATTTTAATGGCAAAAACACCAGACCAACTCACAGACAATAATTCCATCTTTATGTGGAATAAAATAAAAAAAGGCAATTCTTAAGAATTACCTTTTTTTATTATTTATATTGTTTGTCATAATAGCCCTGATATTCACCTGAAGTAACGTTTGTTAACCATTCTTCATTATTCAAATACCACTCTACCGTTTGTTCTAATCCCACTTCGAAGGTAATAGAAGGTTCCCATCCCAATTCCCTTTTTATTTTGGAGGCATCTATCGCGTAACGCATATCGTGTCCAGCTCTATCTGTTACGTAGGTGATGAGTTTCTCACTTTCCCCTTCAGCTCTGTCCAATTTTTTATCCATTGTCCTACACAATAGCTTTACCAAGTCAATGTTTGTCCATTCATTGTTTCCACCGATGTTGTAAGTTTCTCCCAATTTACCATTATGAAAAATAACATCAATAGCTCTTGCGTGGTCATTTACCCACAACCAATCTCTTATGTTTAGTCCTTCGCCATAGACTGGCAATGGCTTATTCAGTTTGATATTATGAATCATCAGCGGTATCAATTTTTCTGGAAACTGATGCGACCCATAATTATTCGAACAGTTTGAGATTTTTACAGGCATCCCATACGTGTGAAAATACGCTCGCACCAAATGATCTGAACTCGCCTTAGAACTAGAGTAAGGACTTCTTGGGTCGTAAGGCGTCTCCTCCACGAAAAACCCCTCTTTTCCTAATGAACCGTATACTTCGTCTGTAGAAATATGATAAAAAACTTTGTTCTCAAATTCATTCCCCCACGCATTACGTGCGGCATTCAGCAAGTTTATCGTACCCATAACGTTCGTTTTAATAAACTCCGTAGGGTTAGAAATTGATCTATCTACGTGAGACTCTGCAGCTAAATGAACCACACCATCAAACTTATGTTCTTTGAATAAATTCGCAACAAACACTTCGTCTACAATATCCCCTTTGGAAAAGGTATAATTTGGATTGCTTTCTATGTCCTTTAGGTTCTCCAAATTTCCTGCATAGGTCAATTTGTCCAAATTTACCACTTCATAGTTGGGGTATTTTTTCAAAAACAAGCGCACAACATGTGAACCAATAAAACCTGCTCCACCCGTTATTAATATCTTTTTCATCACTTCTTCTTTTTCATAAAAAAGGCTGCATAGAAACTCTAAGCAGCCAAATTATTAGTATTAACTGAAGATTATAAGTGCCACAAATCGTGTTCAATAATCAACATTTTGTTTTTAATCTTTTCACCTTCAAGTAAAACTTTTATACCGTTTTTCTCATAGTGATTTATTTCCCTGTCGTATACGTTAGACTCTTTGTAGATGTAACTAGCGAACTGTCTTTTCCAAAACAAATCATCGAAAGACATTCTTTGAGCATCGTTCTGTCTGTTGTACACAAAATAGTTTTGAAATACATATCTGCACTCTGGAAAGTACAACCAGAACAATTGTTTTGGTGCCTTAAATTCTCCGTCCTCATCGTAAGTAGCAATGATTGGACAAATCCCTATGATTCTTACATCCATTACTGATCTTTGCTTATCAAAGAACCAATCTTCCTTCACCAAATACTGCATGATATTCTCTGCCGTTACTGGATCTTTTGAAGTAATAAAGATATCATCACCTTCCTCGTCAAACATTGGCTCCCCATTCTCGTCCAGTTTCTGAACTTGAGAAGTATTGTATAACAAATTGTCAATTGACGTTTTGTAATTTGAATCATTTGTATTTCCTTGCGGGGCAACTACTGGATACAAAAACTCTCCGTCAAAATCTAACTTTCCATCTCCATTTATTTCATAGGGAGTTAAACTTCCTTCGGTTTCGATTCCGTACTTAATTATATCCCATAATGCCATTCTATCTGTAAGCGGCTCTCTTGGGTAAAACAAAGGGAAATTTAGCTTTTGCTGGACATCTATCACTCTCCAAATTCTCTTACTCCACATCACATCCGCTTCTCTCAAAGGTACGTAAGAAATCACTTTCTTAGTCGGTATATGCTGTTGAACATATAAACCATCCAACACATTTGAAGGAGAAACTCCTGTGCTTTGCAATTGACCGAACGCAACTCCAGCGATCATTGCAGATGCTGCTATTGCTAATGCTATTATTTTCGTCTTCATTTCGTTTCTTTTTAATCCGTATTTAACTAGTACGCAATTCCATACTAAATGTTGTGATTATAACACTTTGAAAGTAAGCCCTCCAATTGGTTTAGACTTGCCATCTGGGCCAGCAACCATTACGTTACTGAAATATACTTTCTGTCCTTTCTTAGCGTTTTTCAACAAATTCTTCATTTTAGGTGTTAATGATCCACCTCTTCCTTTTTCTTCAATCAGTTTTCCATTTACAATTAATTCCAAAGTAAATGACTTCACTGAAAACCGAACATCCAAAGGAGAGTCAGCTAATTTAGCAGTCAAGGGTGGAGTTTGCTTTAACAAACCACTCTTTATTGTATTATCGCCATAAGTTCTTCCTGCGAAATAAGGTTGTGGTTTGGGCATTGGCATTATTCGAAACTTTTGTGTCCCTACTTTTTTCCCGTCTGCCGTTACAGAAACCGTTGCCTCTTTTCCACCACCAACTTGTGCAATGTATAAATCTCCTTTTTTAGAAAAAGACTTACAACCCGAACAAGATACTTTTACCGCATCTGGTGGATAACCTGAAGCAACTGCTTGTATCTTATTATCGTATCCTCTATACATCACGTTAAGCTCGGGAGCTGCAATTGATGCCGAAGGTTTTCCTACAGTATATTCAAAGTCAAATGGCAATTCCGTTGGAGTTCCTGCCAACTCTACCAATAAGTTTCCTTCCAAATTTCTTTTTCCTGGCGATCCTGCACTAATCACAAAAGCACCAGAATCTGAAGTAGCATAATCTCCTGCATCGCCCATTCTATATTTAATTGGGTACTTCTTTGTTGAATCAAATGCAACAATTCCAACTTTCACGTCAAGCTTTTCACCCACATTTAGATATTGAGTAGAGGCAATAACTTGGGCTTCTACTTTGTTGATGTTCATCATGGGTTTGTCAATTCGAGACAACAACATTTTTGACGCTTTTTGTTGAGCCAATCTAATGTCGTTTCTCAATGAAGTCATGGTACTTACAACACCTACCATTGGCTGGTGGTAAAACCTAGCAACGTTCCAGTCTTTCATTTCTTTGTGTTGCTTCACTTTTTCGGGCTTGGTCAAACTTGAATATATCTCGGTTAACTCGGCCTTGTTTGGGTGGCCATCGTCTTTTAAGAACTTGGCAAAAGCCTCAAAACTTCCTAAATTCGCTTTGGTGATGAGGTGAACTTTGTTTTGATCATCTTTAACCGAATCAGCAACTGTCAAAATAAGTTGATCTCTGTATTCGATTAGTTTTTCTCTAAGCGCTTTACCCCTTTTGATAGATTTTGGAGTATCTCCTCCAAAAAATCGAGTTGGCGTATCATAATCATCTTTCTTTTTGATTTCGTCCAAAGGTGTGTATTCAGTTACTTGAGAAGTTGGGTCCTTTTTAAACCATACTTTTCCTTCAGTTTCTTTAAACATTTCATTTAATTCGTTATAAAACAAATCATCTGCACTGTTAGAAAATTCTTTTATTTTGTTGAACACTGGCTCAATCTCTGCTGCAGTCTTTTTTGATTGAGGATCCTCTTTCAAGTAGGCTATCTTAGTTCCAACGCCATTAATCGCTTGCACAATATTGGTGTTTTGCTCAAGCGCCTGTTCATCTATTGTAATAAAGGCATCAAGAATACTTTTGGAAACATTTAGTGCCAACATTGCTGTTAGTACCAAATACATCATTCCAATCATTTTCTGCCTTGGGGTTTCTTTTCCACCTGCCATTTTTTTCTTGTTTTAAAAAGTTAATAATTGTTTTAATACAATTGAATGATTACCCATTCGGGTTAATATTCATGGCATTCAGCATATTTCCATATACCTTATTTAGAGCTTGTAAGTTTTTACTCAACTCTGTAATATTCGTTTTGTAATTCTTAGTATCTTCAACAGAATCTGCAAGAGTACCCATCATTTCACCAATTCCAGATTGAATTTTCTTAGTGTTTTCTAACGACTCAGTTGCTCCTTCTAATTGCATCTCGTAAACTTTATTAAGTGCTGTAAGATTTCCTGCAACTTTTTGCATTTCTTCTCCAAAAGATTGTCCTGCTCCTGTGGCATCTGTTAATCCCATTAGGGATTCACTTGCTTTTGTATACGAGTCAGCTAATCCGTCTACTTTAGAAGCAGCATTTTTCAAACTATTAGTATAATCTGCAGAAACAGAAGTAGCATCAGACATGTTACTTATTTTGTTTGCAGTTTCGGACAAGTTTCTCATTCCATTTCCAAGACTCTCGATAAGAGCTCCATCAATTTTTGCTTCCTCTAGCATTCCATCTAATTGCTGAGTTACTGTCCCTCTGCTTGTCAAAGATGTGATTTCATCATCGTCAGAATCATGACCCAAAGCTAGTTCTGGGTAAACCAATGTCCAATCGTATTCTTCATGAATTGGTTCAAACGCTGAGAATATGAATATAATTGCCTCTGTTCCAAGACCTATTGTAAGCATCAATCCTGCTCCTGGCCAGTGTTGAATTTTAAATAAGGCCCCAACAATTACAACTGCTGCACCGATTCCGTACAGTTTAGACATAAAATTTTTCCATGCTTTAGTTCCTGGTTTCATAGACTTTTTTTCTTTTTTAGTTTATTAATAAATATGTTATTATTTGAACGTCTGATTCAAATGGGGTAAAATCTTCGATAAATTGTTTGATACTATTAGTTTACGTCTCCTCCTTTTTCATTTCCGCCTCTTCCTAAGAAACTAGATACACATCTAAATCCGATGTAACTTTTTGCTGTATCTTGGTATTCATAAGTTCTAGAACCTGTTTGAAGATAATATCCAATATCTTTCCAAGAACCTCCTCTGATTACTTTTCTTTTCATAGAAATTGGATCGTGGTCCAATGCGTTGTATTCATATTCCGGATTCAAATCATGAGAGAACTCATACATTGACTCATCGTAGGCGGTATTTGTCCATTCCGCAACGTTTCCAGCCATGCAATACAATCCGTAATCATTTGGGTGGTAAGATGTGGCTTTCACTGTGTAAGTTCCACCATCTTCCATGTATCTTCCTCTCATTGGCTTGAAATTTCCTAAGAAACAACCTTTTGAGTTTCGAATGTATGGTCCGCCCCAAGGGTATGGACTTTGATCAAGACCACCTCTGGCCGCGTACTCCCACTCGGCTTCTGATGGCAATCTGAAGTTATCAATAGTAGGATCGCCAATTCTTGCTAAATGTCCATTCAGCAAGCTGGTTCTCCATACACAAAAAGCTTTTGCTTGGTTCCATGTAATTCCTACTACTGGATAATCATCATAAGCAACACTTGAAAAATATTGCCTTGAGTATGGCTCATTATATGAATACGAAAAATCACTTACCCAAACCAAAGTATCTGGATATACGTTTATTTTTTCATGTATTATGAATCTTGAACGATCAGAATGAGAACGAATTGCGTTATTTTGTCCTTTACTATTTCTCCATCCTAAATCCAGGTCTCTTCCTTGTTGGGTTTCCTCATCGTATTGATCTACGGGAAAATCAAACCCTACATCTTTCATTTTCAACCTGTGCTCCTCTCTGTCTTCGTATTCAGTGTTTGATATTGCCTTAACCACTGGTCTACCTTTTTGAGCCGCTGCTTTGAAATCAATCCAATAATAGTCGAACGTAAGTTTCCTTACATCTATCTCCCTCACCCCGTTAAATCTCTGGTTTTCTGGCATCACCATCTCTGACATCAGTATTGGGTAATAGTCAGGATCTTCCCAATCAATTTCAGCGTCCCAATCAAGGTTCCAGTCTTCTTCATCTTTTTCCTCTAGTTCATCGTCCAAAGTTGACACCAAAAATTGATCTGGAAATTCCTCTGCTAAATACCTCATTGCAATTGAATCTCTTACCCAATACACAAATTGACGATACTCATTGTTCGTTATTTCCGTGTGATCCATATAAAACGCTGAAACTGTTACCGTTTTGGTTTTATTCTGCTGAGTAAAAGGAACGTCTTGGTCACTTTGACCCATTTGAAAGCTCCCTGCTGCAATATATTGCATATCCAATGGATCATATCCATACCATTCCGGTCTTCCCTGAACTCCAATCAACTCACCGTTACCTGTTTGACAGCTGGCAAACACCAAAACCGCAAACCCTATCATTGTTGTTAATCTTTTCATATCTCTCATTCTTTTCTTTTAGAATTATTAACAAATATATTGTTAATAACTCAAAATTCAATCCTTATTACGCGAAAAATTTAATAATATTTTAAATTATTTATAAAAAATAGGGGTGAACTTCTTTCTCTTGTCTAACTGGTGGGGTTACACTGAAACAGTAATTTAACATGATTTCGTGGTTCCCATTAGCAAAATAATTACTCAAAAAGGAAGTTCCCAAACCATAGGAGTATCCTACTTTAAGAGCCCCACCTTTCAACAATTGAATTCCCGCCATTGGTGCAATAGCATCGTTGTGTCTGTAAGTGGCTCCTGCCCAAAAGGTATTGAAAGCCAATACGTGTAAATTAAAATCATATTGTGTTTTCACTCCATCGGACTTAATCATCACATTGGGTTTTAGTACAAAACCTCCTAAAATTTCCGGAGATTCATAACCTCCCATTACAAAATAGTGACGAGAAGCCGTTACACTTAGGGCTTTCAAATCTGTTTGAGTAATATTTGTGGTAGAAACTCCAAGGTATAAACTAGGATTTTTGTAATACAATCCAGCATTAAGACTCATGCCTCCTTCTGTTTGATTTCCAGTTGGAATGGACTGATCCGCGCCAGTTGTAGATCCACCAGGAATACCATCTGGGGTAATCCAATTGCCATTAATACTTTTTTGAATGTAACCTGCCGACAATCCTAAGGCAAAATTACCTCCCGCTACATCACTCAATCCCAAATCTCTAAAATGCAAAGAATATGACAACCTAAATACGTTGTTTTTTTCAAAACCAATTTGATCATTATAATAGGAAAACCCTAACCCTCCTTTAATTAAGTCAATTTTTGGTGCTGTGAAATTTATAAGGGTTGTATTTGGCTCTCCAGCACTAAATCCCGTCCACTGCCTTCTCGAGATTGCTGTTAAACAAAATGCATCTTTAAAACCAACAGAGGCCGGATTGAAAGACAACTGATCGAACATGAAATGAGTAAACTGTGGGTCTTGTTGTGCTTTTGAAACAACAGTTAAACCTACCAAAAACGCTAAAAGTACTAATTTCTTCATAAGGTTATTCATTAGTGAATGGACTGCTAAAATACTGAAAAAATCGGTATGAGAAAATTTTTTACCAATTGTTTCTTGTTAATTTTTTCAGAGATTTGAAAAAAAATTAACCTTCTTGAACATTATGAATGAATACGGTTGTAGGTATTTATCCAAAGATCTGGCATTTCATCTTTCAACGCTGTTTCATAATCAGAGTATGAACATGGCACTAAATGGTGTCTTTCAAATTTTCTTTTCTTTGAGGGCGGATAAGGAATCTTCATCCACCATCGGCCAGATTTTTGACTTTTTATAAAAGTGAGTTCTTCCTCTGTATTTGAAATTACTACTTTGTAATTTGTATAATACTTGCTGTTGGAAATTGGTGATTCGTTTTTTCTAGATCCTACACCATCCAGAAAATACCAAATCATTTGAGCAACTAACTGAGCTGTTTGGTTTAGCATGTCAAACTCAGGCGTCATTTCAAAAAAACCGATCACATTCAATTTGTCACTTATCCCTGCGTAACGTGCCAATTGACACGCTTCATTTCCAAAAAATCCGTTGGGTGAAGCAAAACTTGTTCCTGGGACTTCACTTTGCCTTATACAGTTCAAGTCAAAACTCACTATATTAGAATTACGAAGAATTGGCTCGGCTAATTCCATATTGGCTTGTAGCTCGCCCAATCTTTTTGAATCGAAAAAGAGTTTGTGCATCATGTGCATGTTATCTGGGTCCAAATAATAGGATTGATTTCCGAGATTGGAATAGCTAAATAAATAATTGGGCTTGGCTAATAAAATATCTTTCAAATAAGAATCCGCAGTGGTTTCGTTGATAGCCTGAAAGTCAATTTTTCTATCAATTGTGGTTAAATTAATGATTAATTGCAGTTTCTCAAAAGCCTTGTATATCCCCAAGGTTAATTCTTGACTTCCGCCAATTACAACTGGAATAATATCTTTCTTGATGAGTTCTGTCAACACTTCCGATAGGGCAAAAAGGGTATCGGTTTGTGATTCGCCAGCTTCGATATTCCCTATATCTATGCACGAAACATCTACTCCTGGGTATAATTTATACAGTTGTTTTCTTACAGAATCTGGAGAATCTTTTACAGAAAAAACGGAGGAACCTCGAGATTCCTTCACTCCAAGAAAAGCAATTTTTACTCCCTTCTCTATCTCTTCACCAACATGAAAATGCATTTTGGAACCCAACGTTTTTGGGCCTGCGCCATACTCTTTTTGATCATTGTCCGAAATAGGAGTACAGTAAATTGAAAAATCTTTCATGAATCAGTTCCTTATTTCTTTTTAATGGTTTTCTTTTTTGCCGTTGTTTTTTTCTTAGCCGGCTTTTTCTTTGCAGGTTTTGCTTTTTCAATCATTGCTTTTACCTCTTCCAAAGTCAATTTTTCTGCTTTGGTTGTCTTTGGCAATTCAATCTTTGTTTTCCCTTTAATCACGTTAAACCTTCCCCATCTCGCTTTTTCAACTCTAATTCCTTCTTCTTCCCAATTGTGGATGATTTTATCAATTTCCTTTTGCTTCTTTACCTCAATCAGTTCAACAATATCCTCTTTCGATAAATTTTCAAAATCATATTTCTTATTGACATTGATAAACATATCATTCCATTTGATAAACGGACCGAACCTGCCCGATCCTTTTTGCACAGGCAACCCCTCATATTCTGCGATTGGTGCGTCAGCCTCTTGTTTTGCAACAATTAATTCAATCGCTCTGGGCAACTCCATATCCAAAGGCTCTTCACCCTTTGGAATTGAAACAAAAAGTGAATCGTATTTGATGTAAGGTCCAAATCTTCCATTTGACACAATAACCTCATGGCCTTTATGAGAACCTAGTTCTTTTGGCAGCTTGAATAAATCCAATACCTCTTCAAGTGTTATGGTTTCTAGACTTTGATTCTTTTGAAGTGAGGCAAATTTCGGTGCTGGACCATCTTCCTCTTCAGAAACTCTTCCGATTTGAGCCATTGGACCAAACCGTCCTATTCTTACCAAAATATCATTTCCTTTTTCATCTTCGCCAAGCACTCTCTCTCCCGATTGTCGTTCACCGTGTTCCAAGGTGTTTTCAACTTTAGCATGAAAGGGATTGTAAAATTTCTTGATCATATCGGTCCATTTCATAAGACCCTCTGCAATATCATCAAATTCTTTTTCGACAGAGGCCGTAAAATTATAATCCAATATCCCATCGAAATTATCCACCAAAAAATCGTTCACCACGGTTCCAATATCTGTTGGTGACAGCTTATTCTTGTCGCCCCCAAAATTCTCAGACAACTGCTTGGATTTTACTTCACCATTTTTTAATGTGAGTTGCGCGTAATTCCTTTGGCTATATTCAATTTCATCTTTCGTTACATATCCTCTTTTCTGGACTGTGGTGATGGTTGGTGCATAAGTCGACGGACGACCTATCCCTAATTCCTCTAATTTTTTCACTAAGGATGCTTCAGTATATCTTGCAGGTGGACGAGTATATCGCTGGGTAGCTTCTATCATTTTCACCTCCAAGAAATCTCCTTTTTTCATTGGAGGAAAAATCCCTTCGTTGTCATCGTCTGTGTCTTCGTTGTCCTCATCTCTGCCTTCTAAGTACACTTTCAGGAATCCCTCGAACAAAATAATTTCACCCCTTGCCGTGAACAGTTCTTTTATGGTATCTCCCGCAATTTTCACGGTTGTTTTCTCTAATTTGGCTTCGCTCATTTGAGAGGCAATCGCCCTTTTCCAAATCAAATCATACAACCTATTCTCGCTGCTATCAGTTCCTGCTGAATGAACAGCAAAACTTGAGGGCCTGATTGCTTCGTGAGCTTCTTGAGCGCCTTTTGTTTTAGTCTTAAAAACTCTTGGATGAGAAAACTCATTTCCATAAGCCTTCTTTATTTCCGCTTCCGCCCCATTTCTTGCCGTTTTGGACAAGTTAATGGAATCCGTTCTCATGTAGGTAATTCGTCCTGCTTCATATAGTTTCTGAGCCACACTCATTGTTCTACTTACTGAGTAACCCAACTTTCTGCTAGCCTCTTGTTGTAGGGTTGAAGTGGTAAATGGCGGAGCTGGAGATTTTTTAGCAGGTTTTTTTTCTATGTTGTTGATAGTAAACTGAGAGGCTGAACAATCATTCAGAAAATTAAGTGTCTCTTCTTCCGTTTTAAAAGTTTTACCTAAATCCGCTTTTATTACAGTTCCATCTAACAAAAATTCAGCCTTTACTTTGAAAGCCGCAACACTATTAAATCCTCTAATCTCTCTTTCACGTTCTACAATTAACCTTACGGTAACTGATTGAACTCTTCCTGCAGACAAAGATGGCTTAATTTTTTTCCATAACACCGGGGATAATTCAAACCCAACTAATCTATCCAATACTCTCCTCGCTTGCTGTGCATTAACCAAGTCGATATTAATTTGCCTTGGATTTTCAATCGCATTTTGCACCGCTGTTTTGGTAATTTCATTAAACGTAATTCTTTTTGTTTCCTTCTTTTTCAGTCCCAAAGTTTCATACAGGTGCCAAGAAATGGCTTCTCCTTCGCGGTCTTCATCAGTCGCGAGCCAAACGATATCAGCCGATTTGGTTAACCTTTTTAGTTCTGCTACAACCTTTTTTTTATCCTCTGAAACTTCATAGTTGGGATTAAAATCATTCTCGATATCTATCCCCATTCCCTTTCTTGGTATGTCACGCACATGTCCAAAACTGGATTTAACGGTAAATCCTTTTCCCAAATACCCTTCAATGGTTTTGGCTTTGGCTGGTGACTCAACTATGACTAAGTTTTTGGACATAAAGTTCTATTGGTTTTATTTCATCAAAAAGACGAATAATGTGAACGGATAAGGTTGTAAATGTAGATAATTTAAAGCTGAGCAAAATTAAGGACTTTTTTTCCACAAATCAAAATGTATTTTTTTTAAGCCATAAAAAAGAGATAATTCAAGCGATATCAAACATTTTAGTTCAAAAATTTCGGTGCTTTATGCCTTGCTCAAAAAGACTGCTATTCTGTCAGTTTTTTCTATCTTTGCAAAACAATTGAACTCAAAAGGAGAAATGGACAGACTCGACAAAACAATGGACGAAACAAAGCAAGGAGAGGCTTTGATTTTGGAAAATCAACAAACATCTAATGGAAAAAAACTCTATTTGGAAAGTTACGGTTGTGCCATGAATTTTTCGGACAGCGAGGTTGTTGCGTCCATTTTGGCTGAAGATGGTTATGAAACCACTCGAAACATCGAAGAATCTGATTTGATTCTGCTCAACACTTGTTCTATTAGAGAGAAAGCAGAACAAACTGTAAGAAAAAGGCTGACCACTTTTAAAAAAATGAAAAAGAGTAAACCTGGGCTAATGGTGGGTGTATTAGGTTGTATGGCAGAAAGGCTGAAAGCTGCCTTATTGGAAGAAGAAAAATTAGTGGATTTAGTTGTAGGACCTGATGCCTACAGAGATTTGCCTAATCTGCTTCAACAAACCGAAGGTGGTCAAAAATCTGTGAATGTATTGCTCTCGCGGGAGGAAACATATGCTGACATCTCTCCTGTAAGGCTAGATAACACTGGTGTCACGGCTTTTGTCTCCATTACCCGAGGTTGCGACAACATGTGTTCTTTTTGTGTAGTTCCTTTTACAAGAGGACGTGAGAGAAGCAGAAATCCACTGACAATAGTAGCAGAGGCAAGAGATTTATTTGAAAGAGGATATAGAGAAGTAACATTGCTGGGCCAAAATGTAGACAGCTACCGATGGAATATGTCATCAAAAGGAGAAATAAAGGATGATACGATTCCTACCACAAATTTTGCTCAGTTGATGGAAATGGTAGGATTAATTAGTCCAAAATTGAGAGTTCGATTTTCAACTTCGCATCCAAAAGATATGGGGGATGATGTACTAGAAGTAATTGCTAAGTATGATAATATTTGTAACTACATTCACCTGCCTGTTCAATCAGGAAATAGCGACATCTTGAAAAAAATGAATAGAGGCTATTCAAGAGAATGGTATTTGAACAGAATTGAAGCCATTCAGCGTATTGTCCCTGAAGCCACAATATCTACGGATTTGATCATTGGGTTTTGCGGAGAAACAGAGGAACAGCACCAGGAAACCTTGAGCTTAATGGACGAAGTGAAATTTTCATTTGCCTACATGTACAAATATTCTGAAAGACCAAAAACTTTGGCAGAGAGAAAATATGAGGACGATGTACCAGAAGAAACTAAACAAAGAAGACTGACTGAGATTATTGACCTGCAACACAAACATCAATTAGAATATCACAAAAAAGAAATTGGAAAAACCTACGAGGTATTAGTAGAAAAAGTATCGAAAAAATCGGATGAGGAATACATGGGAAGGAACTCCCAAAGCTCCACTTGCATTTTCCCTAAAGGAGATTATCAGGTTGGAGATTACGTGATGGTAAAAATCATTGACTATACAAAAACAACATTAATCGCAGAATTGGTATAAAATGGAAATACAATCAGTAAAACAAAGGTTTGGAGTAATAGGAAATTCAGCTGGATTGAATAGGGCATTGGAAGTAGCTGTTCAAGTTGCTCCCACAGACATTTCAGTTCTTATTATGGGTGAGAGTGGTACGGGAAAAGAAATTATGCCCCAGGTAATTCATCAATACAGCAAAAGAAAACACGCTGAATACATTGCCGTAAATTGTGGTGCGATACCCGAAGGAACTATTGATTCTGAATTATTTGGACATGAAAAAGGTTCATTTACAGGCGCTCATGAAAAACGCAAAGGATATTTTGAACAGGCTGATGGCGGCACTATTTTCTTGGATGAATTGGGAGAATTACCTCTTTCGACACAAGCCCGACTATTAAGAGTATTGGAGTCAGGTGAGTTTTACAAAGTGGGTTCATCTAAAGTTCAAAAAACAGACGTGCGAGTTATAGCGGCAACCAACACCAAACTGGAAGAAGCTATCCAAAAAGGAAAATTCAGGGAAGACTTATACTATCGATTGAGTACTGTTCCTATTCGTCTTACTCCGCTGAGAGAAAGAAGAGATGACATTCATTTATTGTTTAGAAAATTTGCTTCGGATTTTGCGGAAAAATACAGAATGCCAACTATCGTTTTGACTTCAGAAGCTAGAGAAATGTTGGTGAATTATTCTTGGCAAGGAAACATTAGACAACTTAAAAACATCACGGAACAAATTTCTGTTATTGAAAATTCGAGAGAAATCAGTGCAGAAAAACTAAGCAGCTACTTACCCGCTGTATACCAAAATAATCTGCCGATGCTTTTGCCAAATGACGGGGAATCTCACTCTGGGATGAGCGAAAGGGATATTTTGCACAAAGTGCTTTTTGATATGAAAAAAGACATCACAGAATTGAAGAAAATTATTGTAGACATTGTGAACAGCAATGGGAATTCCGATTTAGATTTTCCTGAAAATGACATCGCCATTATCAATAAAATGGACAAAGATGTCCGAAACGACTACACGCTAAGAGAATCTTATTCAACTCGCCCAACTATTTCGTATCAACAACCAGCTATTCATGAACACGAAGAAGTGGAAGAAATTCTTTCGCTCGAAGAAAAGGAAAAAGAAATGATAGCTAAAGCCCTCGAAAAGCACAGAGGTAAAAGAAAGTATGCTGCAAAAGAATTGGGTATTTCGGAAAGGACATTATATCGTAAAATCAAAGAATACGGTCTAAAATAAATTCGAATACACTCCTTTAAATTGAGTGCCCGCAGGATGGAAAAGAATTAGTTTTCGTACTGAATTAACTCGCATTTTTCTCCATCAAAAACGAGGTAATTGTATTGCGAAATCCATTCACCCAAATTAAAATAAGTACTGGTTTCAGACAAAGGAAACACGACTGGATGGTGACGGTGACCGTAGATGAAATAATCCACTTTTTTTTCTTTCAACATATCTTTGGAGTAAGTAATGAGCCACTCTTTCTCTTCGCCCAAAAACTTGTCGTCATTGACAGAGTGCTTTCTGCTCTTTTTAGAAAAATAATTTGCTATTCCCAACCCAAGATTAGGATGTAATTGAGCAAACATCCACTGACAAATCCTGTTTCTGAATATTCTTTTAATGATTTTGTATCCTATATCTCCAGGTCCTAAACCATCTCCGTGGGCCACAAGAAATGACTTGTCATTCAATTCAAATTCTAGTTTCTCCGTCAAAATCTCAACTCCCAACTCCTTTGTGAGGTAATCAAACATCCACATATCATGGTTACCAGTAAAAAACACAACACGGATACCTGAATCCGTGAGCTCTGCTATTTTACCAAAAAACCGTGTAAAATACTTTGGAATTGCATGCTTGTATTCAAACCACATATCAAAAATATCCCCTACAAGGAAAATCTCTTGCGCGTCCTCTTGAATTTGAGCAAGCCAAGACACAATTTTTGTCTCTCGTGCTCTACTTTCTTCATAAGATGGGACTCCCAAATGAAAATCTGAGGCAAAATATATTTTTTTTCCTTCGGCTAGTTTCATTATTTCGAAAATAGTTCTTCTAGTTTTTCTTCTAGTGCTGCTCCTCTTAAACCTTTTGCCACAATCTTACCCTCTCTGTCGATAAGGACAGTAAAAGGTATTCCATTGAATCCATACAAATCGATGGCGGCTGTTTGCCAAAATTTAAGGTCACTAGCATGGTTTTTCCATACTAGTCCATCTTGTTCTATCGCTTTCACCCAGGCTTCTTTTTCTTTATCAAGCGAAAAACTAAACACATCAAACCCCTTGCTTTTGTATTTATTATAGGTAGCCACCACATTAGGATTTTCCGCTCTACATGGCTTACACCATGAAGCCCAAAAATCAATCAATACCACTTTCCCTCTCAAGGACGAGAGCTGAATGTTTTTACCCTGTGGATTCGGGAAATCCAACTCTGGCGCTACATTTCCTATCTGAATCAGCTTCTCTCTTTTGGCTGCATTTTCTTTTTCTTTCTCCATGTTGGCCAAGTAATTTTTTATGTTCTGGGCGTAAGGAGAGTTGGGCATCGTGGCTGATAAATTAGTTGAAATCTCTTCCAGCAAATCCAATTCAGTTTCCGGATTTATTTGATCAATTACAGCAATTAAAGCCTCAGAGTTTTTGTTTCTTTCGATGTACTCATTTCTATACTCAACAAATTTTGCAGATGCTGTATTGAACTCGTTCTGAATAGCTTGCTGACCTTGAAAATCATCTGGAGCCAATTGTTGTGCCTGAGCAGACAATCTTTGATTCAAATTCATCATGGTAAATACTTCTTTTGTAAAAGAGGCAATCTCTTCAGATGCTTCAGATCCTTGGATTGAATAATCCATGGAAACTTGTTGATTGTTATTGATCTTAACAGTTAAGTTCTTCGACTCCTCATTTAAAACTACGGGAAATGTGTTTCTTACCGTTGTTCCAAAATGGAATACTCCATGTTGGGGAGTCATCAAACCTAAGCTAAATCTACCCTTTTCATCCAAGGTAGCTGAATCTATTGGTACCAAAATTTGGTTTTCTATTCTGTACAAATACATTTGCTGAGCTGGCTGAATCCCAATCATATCAATGGTTCCCTCAATGGAATGTGCGGCTTTTTGACCACAACTCCAGGTGCCTAAAAACAAAGCAAATACAACACTTAACTTTCTCATGATAGTTTATTTTTCTAAAAATTCTTTCAAACTCTTACTCGCCATTTTTGGATCAGCCTTTCCCTGAGATAATTTCATCACCTCACCCATAAACAACCCCAAAAGTCCCTTTTTTCCTGATTTATATTCTTCTACTTTTTCTGGAAATTTAGCCAATGCCTTTTCAATAAGTTCAGTAATCTCCTCAGCATTAGAGTTTTGTAATAAATTATGATCTTCTGCAATGTGTAAGGCCGATTTTTCTGGTGATTCAATCATCAATGGAAAGACCTTTTGAGAAGCAACTGAATTACTGATTTTTCCTGAATCTATCAATTTAATAATATCTGCAATCTGCTGAGGAGACAGGCTAAAATCATTTATTTCAATTGCCTTTTCGTTCAAATAAGACTTTATATTTACTGTGACCCAGTTGGAAGCTGACTTATAATTTTCGGTATACTTGGTTACCTCTTCAAAATACAAAGCAATCGACTTATCATCTGTCAGTACATTCGCATCGTACTCTGACAAAGCATAATCTTGGGTATATTTTTTAAACAAAAAATTAGGCAAAGGAGGCATTTTGTCCTTCACGGCTTCAACATATTCTTGAGTTACTTGGATAGGTTGTAAATCTGGTTCAGGAAAATATCTGTAATCGTTTGCAGCCTCTTTACTACGCATTGAAATTGTTGAGCCGTTCGCAGCATTAAAACTTCGTGTTTCTGTCACAATAGTTTCGCCTTTCTCAATTAAGTCTATTTGTCTTTTAATTTCAAACTCGATTGCCTTCTGAACATTTCTCATAGAGTTCATATTCTTCACTTCGGTTCTATTCCCAAATACTTTAGAACCTTTTAGCATCACCGACACGTTAGCATCGCATCGCAAACTTCCCTCTTCCATGTTTCCATCACAAATATCGAGATACCGAACTAGTCTTCTTACCTCAGTCACATAGTTATACGCCTCCTGCGAGGACTTGATTTCAGGCTCAGATACAATTTCAATCAATGGTACTCCTGCTCTATTTAGATCGATAAGAGTATTGAAGGGGTCAAGATCGTGAATACTTTTTCCAGCATCTTCCTCTAAGTGAATACGAGTTAGGGTGATTTCTTTATCTTTTCCATCATCTGTTTTTATCAGAACTTTTCCTCCGGTACAAATTGGGGTTTCGTCCTGAGTAATTTGATAACCTTTTGGTAAATCTGGATAGAAATAGTTTTTACGCGCGAAAATCATATCTTTTGTGATCGTACTTTCACAAGCCAAACCCATTTTTACAGCAAAATTTATTGCTTTTTTGTTATACATCGGCAAAGTTCCTGGGTGACCCAGTGTAACTACGCTTACATTCGTATTTGGTGCAGAGCCATACTCGTTCCTATCAGAGGAATATGCCTTAGTTTTAGTTTGTAATTGCGCATGGATTTCTAATCCAATTACAGCTTCGTATTTATCGTAAATTGTACTCAAAATTAGTTTTTTATAATTTTTATACTCTCTGCAAAAGTACTATTAAAAATACTGACAACATATACTCCTGAGGGAATATCAGAAGGAATTTTTATGTTATTCACTTTCATGAAAGAATTCTGAATAGCCTCTTGAAGTATTAATTTTCCATTCATGTCAGTTATGGAAACCGAATATTCCCCACCAAAATCTTGAATTCCAATCACATTTAGTTCGTTTGAAATCGGATTGGGATACACCTTGAATCGCTCTTTTTTCAATTCATTTATCCCTACAACAGCCTGAGAAACATCCATCACAAACAATCCTTCTTGCATATCCGAAACCAATAAATTGCCAGATGGCAAAAATGGATAAACTCCCCAAGCTCCCTTAAAACTTCTGTAATTTAATTCGGTAGATGTATCATAAAATCCTACTAACACAGGTGAGGAAGGATTTGAAATGTCGTAAACAAAAACTCCGTTGTAATAGTAAGCCACATACACATAATTTCCTCTTATGATTTGATTGTGGAGAATTGCATTGTTATCACCACTTACACCCACGGTATCAAGAAACTGGATGGAAGTGAGGTCAGAAACATCGAGCATCTTCATTTTTTTTCCATGCGTTTCATCTCCCATTGCATAAATAGTTCCATCTTCGGACAACCAACCGGAATGATTATATCCCAAATCTGGATAACTTGTTAAGCTAGCTAACAAGGTAGGTGTTCCAGAAAAGCTAACTACATAAAGTCCATCACCAGCATTACAAAAAACAGTGTCGTTCTTGGCAAATGCATCATGTACATACCCTCCTGAACCCACTGTTGAGGACCACCAACTGATATCAGTTTCACATTGATACAATAATTGAGGAGAAAGTGGATTGGCAAGCGAAAAAACTCCGAATTTTTTTGAATTTCCCCCGCCACAATTATATAATTTACCAGCTGCAGAATCAATAAAAATATTGTGAGAAAGACGAATTGCAGTATCTTGATCATACACCAAACTCACCGAATCTGGGAGAAATGATAAGTCGGCAATCTGAAGGGAGGCATTTCCCTCATCCGAAACCATGTACAAATAACCCTTGTAATCGTGGTAATCTCGATGAACTATATTTCTCCCCGTATCCCTTCCCTGTATAAAATCGACCAAAACAACCGAACTCGGGTTAGTAACATCAAAAAAATGAGTGCCTCTTGAGGTTCCAATTATAGCGTACTCACGCCCATCTTTAGCATATCCCCAAACTTCATTATACGCATTGGCATACAAGGTACTTTTGGACAGGCTTGGGTCTTTCCAATTATACAACACGCTGATATTCAAGCTGTCTTGAGCAAAAAAATGGGCCCCACTCAAGAGAAGTAGCATTGTAATTAAATAATTTTTCATTGAAAGAAATTTACCAAACTAAGGTAATAAAAAAACCCTCCAAAGCAAAGGGAGGGTTCAGAGTGTTCACTTAAAAATTAGTATCAATTATGGACAGTTACGTGACCGTAAAATTCTTTGACTTCATTTCTTTTGGTGGTTACTATGGCTTTAAAAACATAGGTGTCGTTTTTTACGAATTTCCCTTTGTGCTTACCATCCCATGTTTCGTTTCTATCCTTTGTGTAGAATATTTGTTCTCCCCAACGATTAAATATCATGAATTCAAAATCTTTGGTTCCGCTCATGAATATTTGATATTCGTCATTTTTCCCATCATCATTGGGTGTAAACATACTTGGTGCATAAAACACAAATCCTTCTTCTACAATCACCTCTTTGTAGATGGAGTCTTGGCAACCATATTGATCAATCGCAACAAGTTTCACATTATAAATTCCTTCGGCCTCATTCGGAAATTCAACAATACAAGGATTGGTTTGAATAGAGGTGTTATTTAATCCAATAAAATCAAAATCCCAAAAATAGCTAACCGCCCCAGTTGTGTTATTGGCAAAACAAACTTTAGGGTTGAAGGTTAAAATTTCTTGAGGTGAAAAGGTGAAATCTGGAACAGGAAGAGATCTTACCACTACCAAAACAGTTGTATCATCTATGCAACCTGAATCGGTCGTAGCAGTTAGCGTAATCGGAAATGTTCCTGAACTTGGAAATGTAGTAATTGGATTCTGAAGAGAAGAACCTCCCGAAATCCCCCATGACCAACCGACCACATTTCCAGTGGGTACACTAGACAGATCAGAAAAAGTGGTTATTTGTCTCAAACAAGCTGTATCAGCTACAAAACTTGCTCTTGGTTTAGGATCTACAACAATTGGTTTTGAGACTGTATCAGCACACCCTTCTGGGGTTTCTGAAATTAACTGAACCATATAACTGCCATAAGCTGGATAACTGTAAGTCGGATTTGTTCCTAAAAGTTCAGGACTTCCATCACCAAAATTCCAAGTGTGAGACAATGATGCTAAGTTTGCCGTTATTACAGTAGTTGAATTTGTAGGCGTCACTCCAATAAATTGGCATTCGTTATCAACGATAAAATCAGCAACTGGAACGTCATTAACTAATACATTCTTCACAATTGTGTCGAAACAAATGTTTGAACTATTTACTACCAAAGTTACAGGATATACCCCAGGAATTCCATAAACATGAGAGGCATCTGGTCGAGTTAAAGAGCTATCTCCATCACCAAAAAACCATTTCTGGCTGTTTATGAACCCGGAGGTTGTATTTGTGAATGTTGTGGCTGTTCCAAAACAAATTGTATCAGCCATAAAATTAGGAATAAGTGGAGGATGGATTACAACGGGTTCTGTAATCGTATCTTTACAAGAGGAATCTGCTGACCAGGCAATTAGTGTAACGTTATAGGTGCCTGCGGCTGCATAAAGGTGCTTTGGAGCAGGATTTGTTGAATCTCTGTTGCCATCACCAAAGTCCCACTTTAATAAACTCGTTGGAAAAACTATATTGCTATTAAAAAAAGCAGTATCACCCAAACAAATGGTATCGGTCGGAAAAGAGGCCGAAAAAGAGCCAGCGTTTATATTGGCTAAGGCTGTATCAATATCGGGCTGTGTAAGCTGAAAAGAATTGTTTGACCACCACAACTTTCTTGGTCCTCCTGCTCCTTGCGGATCTCCCGGGTTAGCAGCAATTGTACCTGCATAACTCCCACCCTTACTCGCTATTGCAGCGCCAGCAGCTCTATTTGTTGCACTAGAATTGACATGGTAAACAGTCCATTCAGACTGATAGGTAGTTTTGTGCCAATTATATTCCCCAAAATTAGCCAAAGCTAATGGAGCTACTGCCGTACTCACACTCGTCAAGTGAGAACAGCAACCTGAGCCCGTACTCCCAGACAATGCATCAGTAAATAGGAACATTCTAATGTTACATCCACCTGAAACTAAGTCAACAGAACCTCCCGCATTCCAAATAGAATCATTTCTCATTTGATACATGGAACCTGGCAAATGATCTTGATAATAAGTTGCGACAGTGCCACTAGCACCATACGCTCTCGACCAACCTCTTGCGGTAACTGGATTTGAGGTAAATGGGACAGAAACACTGTAATGATGACTCCCTGAACCCTGAGATGCGTATTGTATCACAGAAAGTTCGGATCCAGGATAATTCCTCAACAACTGTGTTGCAATAGAATCCATGGAAACTTTCATATCACTAAATTCGGTGGTTGAAATAGAACCAGAATTATCAACTATAAAAACAATTTTAGTACACCCACACTGAGCATAGGTGATTAAAGAAAACAGTAACATCAGAACTGAGTAAAATAGCTTTTTTAACATAACATAGTTTGTTTAGGTTTCTCCAGTAAATATAAGTACGAAACCTCATTTAAATGGTTGTTTATCGAAACCCTTGAATTAAATCTTTCACTATTTTAGTGACTTTTGGAGTTGATTTCTTAGCAACTTCTTGAACAATCTCATGAGTCATTTCTATAATTTTTCCTGGAATTCCGAGGTCTGTAATGATTGAAAATCCTACACAAGGAATTCCCATGTGCCTTGCGGCAATAACTTCTGGCACTGTCGACATTCCTACCGTATCTGCCCCAATCGCTCTTACATAGTTATATTCCGCTGGTGTTTCTAGTGTTGGACCGGAAAGCCCTGCATAAGTTCCTTGCTGAATATCAATGCTATTCTCTTTGGCTATGTCTTGAACTTTTTTGATTAAACTACGGTCGTATGGCTCACTCATATCTGGAAATCTTGGGCCCAACTCATCCATGTTTTTCCCAATTAGTGGATTATCTCCAAACAAATTGATGTGATCATCCATAAGCATGATATCTCCAATTTCGAAATCTGGATTAACTCCTCCACTGGCATTAGAAACCACCAAGGTTTTTATTCCTAAAAATTTCATTACACGAACCGGAAATACCACTTCATTCATTGAATAACCCTCGTAGTAATGAAAACGTCCCTGAAGAGCGACTACTCGTTTACCTCCCAAACTTCCAAAAATTAATTTTCCCGAATGTCCTTCGACTGTTGATACTGGAAAGTTGGGAATATCCTCGTAGGCCAAACTGTGAGTAACTTCTATTTCACTCACCAAATCTCCTAATCCCGTTCCTAAAATTATTCCTACTTCGTGTTGTTCACCAACAATGGATAGTAGATGCTTAGCTGTTGATTTAATCGTTTTTAACATAATTGTATATAAGTTGTAAAAATTTATTCTCGTTATCCAAAAGTTTTACCTCAATCGGTAAGTAGAAGAGTGGTAATTCTTCTAACGAATCAAATTCTCTTAGTCTCATGGCGTCTTTCTCTGTAGTTAAAATGACAGAATCTGGCTGTTTCAGACATTCATGTTTCATTCGATCTACTTCCTTTTTTGAGAAAGAGTGATGATCTGGATAATTAAGATGGGTTATTTCTTTCCTAAATGTAGTGATATAATCGAGTAAAGGATTGGAATTTGCAATTCCCGTTACCAACACAATACGTTTAGCCTTATCAAATTCAACGGTAGCGGAACCAAACAACAATTCAGGTTTGCCATAAACAATGTTCGAAAAGAAAACAGGAATGGAACAAGCGCTAATCTTGGAGCGAACTAGTTCCTGTTCTTCCCCCGACAAATCTGCCGGACACTTGGTTACAATAATAATATCTGCTCGTTTTTTACCGAATGAAAATTCTCTTAAATTTCCTGTGGGCAGCATAAAATCTCGATAAAATGGTGCGTTAAAATCCATCAACAAGATGGACAATCCGGCTTTGAGCTGACGGTGCTGAAAAGCATCATCTAATAAAATAACTTCGGGGGAGTCTGACAAACTCATCAATTCTATTACTCCATCGACTCTCTTGGCGGACACAGCTACTTTTACTTGGGAGAATTTATTAAAAAACTGTAAAGGCTCGTCCCCAATATCTTTGGCTGTTGAATTCTCATTTGCCAAAATAAAACCATGTGTCTTTCTTCCGTAACCTCTTGATAATGTGGCCAATTTTTTATTCCGGTTAAGTATTTTAACCAAATATTCTATGTGTGGAGTTTTTCCTGTACCGCCTGCCGATAAATTCCCCACCAAAATTGTTTTCACATCAAATCTACTGGATTTGAGTATATTAAAATCAAATAATTTGTTTCTCAAAAACACAATTCCTCCGTAAACAAGAGCAAAGGGAAATAGTATGTAACGAAGTACTTTTACCATTTATTTCTAAACTCTTTTGGGTAACAAATAAAATACTTCTTCACCGGTTCTGTCAGCGCCTGAATATTGAAATTATCCGATGCTTCCGTTATATTCAATACAGCTCCATTCTTATACTTTATCAATATTTTGTCTTTGAGTGCATTGTAAGCATTATTGGCAATTTCCGAATCAAATACCATGTGTCCAATTTCTACTTCGCCTATTCCGTATTCTTCTTTCACTAGCTCTTTTAACTGGGAAACTCGTTCTTTTTCAAATGGCATTCTTTGAATAGAAATCTTGGGTAACTTACGATCGATTAAGCTTCTAGAAATCACCGATAAAGTTTTGTCCGAGTGATGACACCATGCTTTTATAGCGCTGTAAATATCCGAATCATCCAACATGGTAAATTGATAAATCACTTTCTCTTGCTCAAAATCAGCTTTTGAATAATTATTATACAAAAACTTCTTTAACACAGGACTAGCAAATAACTCCTCACCCTGACTGGCTAAATAATTTGCTCTTTTTAAAATCTCAACAAGCAAATTTTCTGCAGCCAACACCGTTTTATGCAAATACACTTGCCAATACATCAATCTTCTGGCTACGATGAATTTTTCGATGGAATAAATTCCTTTTTCTTCTATAACTAGCTGGTCTTCGTGCACATTCAACATGTTCAAGATTCTATCGCTACTTACCACTCCTTCAGAAACTCCGCTGTAAAAACTATCCCTTTTCAGGTAGTCTAACCTATCCATATCAAGCTGAGATGAAACCAATTGGTGTAAAAACATTTTCGAGTATGTATTGCTAAAAATTTGGATAGCTAACTCCAATTTACCTTCAAACTCCTTATTCAACTTATCCATTAAAATTATAGACAGGTCTTCGTGATTCACACCAGAAACCAACGTATGCTCCAATGCATGGGAAAAAGGCCCATGACCAATATCGTGGAGTAGAATTGCCGCCAACACACCGATTTCTTCTTCTTCTGATATTTCCACACCTTTTACCTTAAGTACCTCTATTGCTTGCTGCATAAGATGCATGGCTCCTATTGCGTGATGAAACCTTGTGTGATGAGCTCCAGGGTATACCAAATAGGACAATCCCAGTTGTTTGATTCTATTCAATCGTTGAAAATAGGGATGATCAATTAACTGAAGTAAAATTGGATAGCGAATCGTAATAAAACCATATATCGGGTCGTTAAGTATTTTCATTGAATAAGAAATATCAAATGTTTATAATCGTGAGAAGGACTAAATGTGAACTATTCTACATTTTTGATTGAAGTTCCTCTCAAGGGTAGAAATAAGCAATATATTTACAAAAATAAGAATATTAAACCACTTGAAGGAATAAGTTTACATTCCATCAAAGTTAAATGACAAAATATGGCAGTAAGAATTTTATGGGCAGATGATGAGATTGATTTATTGAAACCACACATCATGTTCTTGGAACAAAAGAATTGCAAAGTGGATACAATAAATAATGGAAGCGAAGCGATTGACATGGTGAAAGAAAATCCGTATGACTTGGTTTTTTTGGATGAAAATATGCCAGGGATATCGGGACTTGAAGCGCTCACCGAAATAAAGAGAATCCAACCGAACTTGCCCATTATTATGATAACCAAAAGTGAAGAGGAATCTATCATGGAAAGTGCAATCGGGAAAAACATTTCGGATTACTTGATTAAACCTGTGAACCCAAATCAAATTTTGCTGGCCGTAAAAAAGAACACCGATCAATCGAGATTAATTAGCGAAGAAACTACTTCTGGCTATCAGCAAGAATTTAGGAATATCGGGATGAAGCTAATGGGAAATTTAGATATTGCTGACTGGAAAGAACTGAATGAGAAATTGGTATATTGGGAATTACAGATGGATAAATCCCAGGACAAAAGCATGATGGAAATTTTTGAAATGCAGAAAAAAGAGGCAAACCTGTTATTTGCTCGATTTATCGAGAATAATTACTTGGAATGGCTCAATGGAACTTCAGACGAAAGCCCTGTGCTTTCTCACACGCTTTTTCAAAAAAAAATAGCTCCAGCCATCAAGGAAAAATCTACTTTTTTACTGGTGATTGATAATTTTAGATACGATCAGTGGAAAGTCTTAAAACCTCATTTTTCAGAGCTTTTTGATGTGACAGAAGAGGAAACCTATTTTAGTATTCTTCCTACTGCTACTCAATATGCTCGTAATTCTATTTTTGCAGGACTCATGCCTTCCGAAATTAGAAAAAGATTCCCTTCTAAATGGGTGGAGGAAGAAGAGGAAGGGGGTAAAAATAATTATGAAGAAGATTTCTTGACTGATCAGATGAAACGTATGGGAATGGGAATCAAAACCTCCTACACCAAAATCACCAACAACCAAAAAGGAAAAAAACTAGTCGATAACTTTTCTGACCTTCTGAAAAATGATTTTAACGTGATTGTGTACAATTTTGTAGACATGCTTTCCCATGCCCGAACAGACATGGAGGTAATCAAAGAACTGGCTGATGACAACTCGGCTTACCGTTCCATTACCGAATCGTGGTACAAACACTCTCCGCTCCAAGAAATCGTTCAAAAAATTCACGAGAACAATTTGCAATTAATCATCACGACCGACCACGGAATGATTAAAGTAGCCAATCCTATAAAAGTAGTTGGCGATAAAAACGTGAACACCAACTTGCGATACAAGCTTGGTAAAAACATGAGTTACAACACCAAAGAGGTTTTTGAAGTAAAAAATCCAGACGATGCATTTTTGCCAAAACTAAATCAAAACACGCGCTATATTTTTGCCAAAGAAGATACTTTTCTAGCTTATCCCAATAACTTCAATTACTATGTGAATTTTTATAAAGACACCTTTCAACATGGTGGAATTTCTATGGAAGAAGTAATCATTCCAATACTAAAACTAAACCCAAAATAAATGGTGTGCTTTTAAGTATTCGAAAAAGATTTGAGGACCTAAAAGAAAAAGCATAGAGCTAAATGAACCGCAGTTAACTACAAATGGCTAACTGTTTGCACCCTTCCAAGACAAGTCTGAATTGATCTATTCCTTTAGAACAGTTTGATCAACAGACTCAACTTTTCTTTTAAATTTCTTCTATCCACAATAAAGTCAAGGAAACCGTGCTCTAACAAGAATTCAGATGTTTGAAACCCTTCTGGCAAATCTTTACCGATGGTTTCCTTCACCACTCTTGGGCCAGCAAAGGCAATAAGCGCACCAGGCTCAGCAATATTCACATCCCCTAACATCGCAAACGAAGCGGTAACTCCTCCCGTTGTGGGATCCGTAAGCAAGGAAATATAAGGCAGCTTTGCTTTTGATAGTAAGGTTAATTTAGCCGATGTTTTTGCCATTTGCATCAACGAAAACCCGGCTTCCATCATTCTTGCTCCGCCCGATTTCGAAATCATCATAAACGGACATTTCTTTTTGATTGCATGATCGATTGCTCTGGCTATTTTTTCTCCCACTACAGATCCCATAGAGCCTCCAATAAAAGCAAAATCCATACAAGCAACTACAATGGGCTGACCAGATGTTTTTCCGTAAGCTGTTCGCACGGCATCTTTCAAGTTAGATTTCTTTTGAGAAGCTGCTAACCTATCTTGATAAGACTTGGTGTCTGAAAACTTCAACGGATCTTTTGATGTCATGTCAGCATCAAGCTCTGTAAATTTGTTGTCGTCAAAAATGATTGAAAAATACTCTTTCGAACCAATTTTGAAGTGATACCCGTCTTCTATACTTACCCAATTATTCTCCTCTAGGTTATCTTTATCTAAAATTTTACCACTTGGTGTTTTGTGCCACAATCCGTCAGGAGTTTCTTTCTTCTGATCGGTTGGGGTAACAATGTTTTTATTCTTTCTAGTAAACCATCCCATAGTTCAATTATTTATTAAGTGCTTTCAAGAGAATCCTCTTGCTCCTTTTATTTACGCAATTGTAATGGCATCATCCAAGTATACATCTTGGATAGAAGTAAGGAGTTTCACTCCTTCCGACATGTCTTTCTGGAAAGCTTTTCTTCCTGAAATCAATCCGTGTCCACCAGCTCGTTTATTAATTACCGCTGTAGTGATTGCGTCACTCATATCACTCGATTTACTCCCAGTAGAAGCTCCACCAGAATTTATCAAACCGATTTTACCCATGTAGCAGTTTGCTGCTTGGTACCTGCACAAATCAATTGGGTTATCTGTATTCAATTCTGTGTATACTTTTGGGTGTGTTTTCCCAAAATCAATATGGGTGTAACCTCCATTATTCGTAGGCAATTTTTGTTTGATAATATCT
>Ga0209138_1000693_pt1 | contig 31660 bp, 28 predicted proteins | sample SaaInl3SG_22_DNA_FD_184645 | JGI IMG/M metagenome (GOLD analysis project Ga0209138, IMG submission 184645) | Marine microbial communities from expanding oxygen minimum zones in the Saanich Inlet - ESP_153SG_22_DNA (SPAdes) (version 2) | ecosystem: Environmental > Aquatic > Marine > Intertidal...
GGGGCATCGCCACCAACTGGCACCGAGCCAACCATAATCTGACGGCTCTTGCGGCGTTCAATAGTGCGATAGGGACGATAAGCGTTAGCCAAGCTAGGTCACTCCGGATTAACGATAATTAGTACAATGCATCCCCGATGAAGTGAAGCATCGGAGGTGTGGTTATGATATAGCCTGTCAGGCATCAGAATACCATAACAACCGCACAATATGCGGCGATCTGGGATCAATAGCAGGTCATGTATTTTAAAAAATTAAGCTGGAATAGGGTAGAGGCCCAGATTTTACAGCTTATTAATGAGGCCTTCCGGCTTTAGCGGCAAATCACGGAGAATTTCGCCAACATCGCCAGCGCTCAGCACAAGCCCGTCATTAAGGACAAATTCAAGTCCACCAGCATTGCCAGTGCTGAGATACAAACTCTCACCGCTATCGATCAGGTATATGTCGCCTGACCGCATCAGCTTGGTCATCACTTCTTCACCGTCATTACGCACGATTTCAACCCAGCTTGAGGCCACCGCACGGATGGTGATCTCATTGGCAGGATCGCGCGATGTGGCAACTGCTGATCCGCCATTCGGCATCCGCTCATTCGACCCGCTAATGGCCCCGATTGATCCGTTCGATGTTTCGGCAAGCACGGCCGTATCGTCACTATTTACGGCCGGAGCTGTTTCTGTGATCAGCGGCGTAGTCACGGCATTATTCTGCGCAACATTTGTATCCGTATCATCGGCGCTTGCTAACACCGGCATCTCTTCGCCGGTATTTGTATCGGCATCTGCATCCGCATCATCAGCATTACCTGCGGCATTACTAGCGGTGATGGTCGCGGTGTTGGTATCTACCAATGGTGCCATCGGCGCGGCAGGATCAGACACCGCCTGATTGACGGTATTCCCCGCCATGTCTGTTACCGCATTTTCTGAAGATTCCGTCGCGGTATCATCTGATGACGGCGCACTTGTCTCATTTGATGATGTGCTCACGATTGCAGTCTCACCGCCAGCGCTAACATCTAGGCTATCATCTTCACCGAATTCATCGGTATTCAATGCGTTGAGTTCATTATTTTTCAATGCAGCAAACTCGGCGGCAGAATTCTGCATGCTAGGCGTGGCAGAATTTAGACCGGGCTTGTTGGCCCAATACCATCCGCCATACCCAATGACAGCCGCAATAATCGCAACCGAAGCCATGACAGCGCCAGAGCGCTGCGGCTTTTGGCTATTTACCGGAAAATTATAAGCTGGCTTTGCGTCGCTTGGCGCTTGCAGAGATTGATAGCGGCCAACCATTGCCGACGCATCCAAATCCAGCAACTGCGCATAGCTACGGATGTAGCCTGAAACGTAGGTGGCACCCGGCAAGCTGTCGAAAGTACCGTCTTCTAGATATCTGATATAGGCTTTTGAGAAACGTAATTCCTGCGCGACTTCATCAAGTGACAGCCCACGATCGGTTCGTGCCGCGCGCAGATCCGCACCGATAGCTTCATAGCTATCAGCCATAATCTCTTCGCCAATTTCGTCGATGCCAGTATTCTCGAGCAACGTTGTTTCGCGGTTCGTCATATAAACCTTCAGGTCGTACTTTCGCTACGTTACTGCATTCACTTTAGAAATGCATAATATGCCACCCTACTCACCTTTGCCATGTTTGCAACCAAAACCTTACAATTATTGATAAAAGTTGGTTTGGAAGCGGTGCTTGATAGGGTTATTTTTCGGGGGATAATCACCAGACTACACCCAAGATTACACTAAAATTGGATATCAAACCGCTATTTTAAATATCATTATCGAGACCAAAAGCGGTGTGTAAACTACGCACGGCAAGCTCGGTATATTCAGCCGCGATCAACACCGAAATCTTTATCTCAGATGTTGATATCACCTCCAGATTTATACCCTTTTCGGCCAATGTCTCGAACATCGCCTTCGCCACTCCGGGCTGGGTACGCATGGCAGTGCCAACGACAGAGATCTTTGTTACATTCTCGTTAGAATCAACGCCCTCATAACCAAGTTCGTCTTTGTTTTTCTCAATAATTTCAACTGCCTGAGCAGCATCACCCCGACCAACAGAAAATGTAATATCTGTCCGCTGGGTGGTTGTAGAGGCGCTCTGTACGATCATATCAACATTGACATGGTTGTCGGCTAGCTGGCCAAAAACCCGCGCCGCAATGCCCGGATGGTCAGGCAGGCCCTCAATGGTTATCTTTGCCTCATCAGGGCTGTAGGCTATGCCACTAATTTGTTCCTGTTCCATAATAGAATCCTCATTTACCACAAAGGTGCCCGGCGCGTCATTAAAGCTGGAACGTACCTGCAGGTTAACATTGTGCCGCATCGCCATAGCGACCGAGCGTGTTTGTAAAACTTTTGCGCCCGAAGATGCCAATTCAAGCATCTCTTCGAACGTAATCTGGTCCAATTTACGCGCTTTTGGCGCGGTTCGCGGGTCAGTTGTGTAAACCCCGTCAACATCAGTATAGATGTCACAGCGTTCTGCACCCAACGCCGCCGCGAGGGCCACTGCTGATGTATCAGAGCCGCCACGCCCTAGGGTTGCAATTCGTCCATCGGGGGCAATGCCCTGAAATCCAGCCACCACCGCGACCTGACCCGCCAAAACACGTTCGCGCATTTTAGTAGTATCAATATCCTCAATCCGCGCCGCGCCGTGAATGCTGTCCGTGTTTAACGGGATCTGCCAGCCAAGCCATGACCGTGCATCAACCCCGAGATTTTGCAGGGCAATGGCCAACAAGCCAACAGTAACCTGTTCGCCAGTCGCCACGATCGTGTCATATTCGCGCGCATCATGCATTGGACCGATATCACGAGCCCATTCAACCAACTGATTGGTCGTGCCAGCCATAGCCGAAACGACGACTGCAACATGGTTACCAGCATCGGTCTCAGCCTTTACCCGCTGGGCCACATTGCGAATGCGATCCAAGTCACCTACCGAGGTGCCACCAAATTTTTGAACAATAAGTGCCATTTTGCCGTATGTTATCCGCAACTTCAGTGTAAAAGTGGTGCAGTCATAACCTTATCGGCGCTTCGGGGCAAGCCTATGGAAACAACCGCAGACCAAAAAGAAATAGATAATTTCGCCGCAATGTCGAATAGCTGGTGGGACGAGCAAGGCCCAATGGCGCCATTGCATCGCTTTACGCCCATTCGCGTGGATTATATTCTGGACAGCATAAAGCGTCTTCAAACCAGCGATCCAATGGCCGATAAGGCAACGCCGCTTAGCGGTTTGCGGGTTCTAGATATTGGCTGTGGTGGTGGTCTTTTGGCCGAACCAATGGCGCGGTTGGGCGCGGATGTTACCGGCATTGACGCCGCCGCCCCGGCCGTTGAGGCGGCCAAGATTCATGCCGAACAACAAGGGCTGGATATCGATTATCGCTGTATCATGTCCGAGGATCTCGCCAGTGAATGCGCCAAGACGAACCATCAATTCGATGTGATTTATGCCTCCGAGGTAATCGAGCATGTGAGTGACCGGAAACTCTTTGCCCGGGCCATTGCCAGCATGCTTGCCCCCGGTGGTACGATTGTTATCACCACGATTAACCGTAGCTTGCCAGCCCTTCTCTTTGCCAAATTTGCCCTTGAATATGTGGTCAAACTGGTACCGGCAGGCACGCATGATCCAGCTAAATTTGTGCGACCAGCGGAATTGCGGGCTGAATTTGCCGCCTGCGGGATTGCCCTTGATGACATTGTTGGCTTTGCCCCGCGCCCAAGCGCGCTTGCTTTTGGATCACGCTCTTCTAGCGGCGGGTTTATGCGGGTGAGTTCACTCGCGATCAATTACGGCGCCAGCGGGGGCTGGGCCTAATCTAAGCGGGGGCTGGGCCTAATCAAAGCGGGGGCTGGGCCTAATAGAGATCATGCGAGATCAATTATCGGGCGGTAACCACGGGATATCGACAACATCGATACCCTCTTCTTCCAGCGCCTCGCGTTCCTCACTTGTCGCCTGTCCATAGATGCCATTGGGTTCTGCCTCGCCATAATGAATTTTGCGGGCTTCTTCGGCGAAATTCGTTCCAACATCACGGCATTCGGCTTTGATTTTGGCTTGTAACTGGCGCATATCAGCCACTAGATCCTGCATTTTCTCTGCCGCGGCCGGTGATAACACTGGCGCAGATGGCGGTAATGCAGAAGGTGAGGTGGCCGGCGACATGGCAGGTGCAGTTGCGGGGTTCTCAGCCGGAAGCGCCTCGCCTTGCCCTCTCATTGGGCTATCTTTGCGGGTTTTCGGGCTGGCCAGATTGGGCGTCATCAACGCCCGCTTCACAGCAATGCTTTCACAGGTAGGACAGCTAACTAGGCCGCGCGCACTTTGATCATCAAAAGCGGCCGAGCTTTGAAACCATCCTTCAAATTCATGTGCGCCATCACAGCGAAGTTGATATTTGATCATTCAGGATCACCTGTTATTCCTAAAACAACCACTCGCAATGCGGCTATAGCTTGCCGTGGCAATGCTTGTATTTGCGACCTGACCCACATGGGCACGGCTCGTTACGCGAAATTTTCCGCCGTGCTTCTGGCGGAGGTGCGGCCGCTGGGGCCTCGCTTGCCTCTTCTTCAGGCGGGCGCAATTCAACATGTGCAAGGACCATTGTTGTAGTCTCGCGCAGGCCAGCCAACAGCGATTCAAACATCATAAAGGCTTCACGCTTATATTCATTAAGCGGGTCTTTTTGGGCATAGGCACGAAGCGAAATACCCTGACGCAATTGATCTAGGCTGAGCAGATGCTCTTTCCATTGCTGGTCAAGCACTTGCAATAGCAATGATTTTTCCGCAACACGCATAACATCCGGACCAATCCGCACAGCTTTTTCAGCCATGTAGCGGTCAGCCGCGGCGATCAGGCGTTCCTCGATTTCGGCTTCAACAACGCCATCCTCTTTGAACCAATCGGCGGCGGGAACATCAACACCAAGAACACGCTTGGCGTCTTCGCGCATCTGATCTGCCAGCCATTGATCATGGTAACTGCCCGCCGGAATAGCGCGCTCAACCAGCTGGCCAGCCGCATCATGGCGCATTTCGGTAACAGTGTCCTGCACGTCATCGGCCCGCATGATTTCCTTGCGCTGTTCAAAGATCACACTGCGCTGGTCATTCATCACATCGTCGAATTTCAGCAATTGTTTACGAATATCAAAATTCCGCGCTTCGACTTTGGTCTGGGCCTTTTCAACAGCTTTGTTGATCCACGGATGAATGATGGCCTCACCCTCTTCCAGCCCAAGCTTTTGCAGCATGCCGTCAAGTTTTTCTGATCCAAAAATCCGCATCAGATCATCTTGCAATGACAAGAAGAACTTTGAACCGCCCGGATCACCCTGACGTCCTGTCCGGCCCCGAAGCTGGTTATCAATCCGGCGTGATTCGTGGCGTTCGGTACAAATTACATAAAGGCCGCCAGCCGCCAGTGCCTCGGCTTTCAGCTTTTCATTTTCTGCAGTTAGCTCGGCCTGTTGCTTGGCGGATAATTCACCGTCACCAGCCACATCCGCAAGGCGCATGTCAAGATTACCACCAAGTTGGATATCGGTTCCGCGACCAGCCATGTTGGTTGCAATCGTCACCGCACCCGGCACACCGGCCTGGGCAATGATCTTGGCTTCTTCTTCATGGAAACGCGCATTCAGCACGCTATGCTCGATCTTCCGCTTGTTCAGCTCGGCAGATAACGATTCCGATTTTTCAATACTGACAGTGCCGACCAAGACTGGCTGTCCGCGTGAGCGACAATCTGTGATCAACCCGATAACCGCTTCGTCGCGCTCGGCGCTGGTGCGATAGACCTCGTCATCATGATCGATACGCTGGACCGGACGGTTGGTTGGGATCGCCATCACTTCAAGATTGTAAATCTCGGAAAATTCACCCGCTTCGGTCATCGCCGTTCCAGTCATGCCGGCCAGCTTTGTATACATGCGGAAGTAATTCTGGAAGGTAACCGACGCCAATGTCTGGTTTTCGGCTTGGATCTCGACATTTTCCTTCGCCTCAATCGCCTGATGCAGACCATCGGAGAAACGGCGGCCATCCATCGCCCGTCCAGTAAATTCATCAATGATCACAACCTGACCGGCCTTGACCATGTAATGGGTGTCTAGCTGGAACAGCTTGTGCGCGCGAAGAGCCTGATTGACGTGATGCAACAAACCGACATTTTCAATGTCATATAACGTGCCGTCACCCATCTGCCCGGCGCTGCGGAGCAATTCCTCAGCATGTTCAATACCAGCCTCGGTCAAGGATACCGAATTGCCCTTTTCATCAAGGTCAAAATCCTCATCAACAAAATCCGGAACGATTTTATTGGCCAGCAGGTAATGCTCTGAATTGCTCTCGGTTGGGCCGGAAATAATCAATGGTGTGCGGGCTTCGTCAATCAGGATCGAATCGACCTCGTCAACAATCGCAAAATGATGATCGCGCTGGACCATATCCTCTAGCCGGAATTTCAGATTATCCCGCAGATAGTCAAAACCAAACTCGTTATTGGTGCCATAGGTTACATCGCACGCATAGGCCGCGCGGCGGGTATCATCATCCATCTGACCAAGGATAACCCCAACACTCATGCCCAAGAATTGATAGACCTGACCCATCCATCCGGCATCACGAGACGCCAGATAGTCATTCACTGTCACAACATGAACGCCCTTGCCTTCGAGCGCATTTAGATACACCGCCAAAGTCGCAACGAGGGTTTTACCCTCACCGGTTTTCATCTCGGCAATCTTACCATTATGCAACGCCATGCCGCCCATCATCTGGACGTCAAAATGGCGCTGACCTAGCGTGCGCTTTCCCGCTTCACGAACAAGGGCAAACGCCTCTGGCAATAGCGCGTCTAGCGTTTCGCCTTGGGCCAGCCGTGCCCGAAATTCATCCGTCTTGTCACGAAGAGCTGCGTCATCCAATGCCGCCATTTTATCTTCAAGCGCATTTATCGCATCTACCTGAGGAGCAAGCTTTGCAACGACACGGTCATTTGCATCCCCAAAAAGGCTCTTCGCCAAAGCACCAAACATTGTAACTCCCTTTATCCAGCCTTCATGCCTGTTCGGCATTTGCCCGATGGTGACAGATCAATCCGCCGACTGATTGGAGATAATCATTAGGCATAATATTGTCAATCAAATGGCACGCCATATGCGCACCTTGTTTTCCCCAATATCCGCGCTATTTGCACCTTTTGGGCAAGGCTTGTCATTATCTTTTCCGGCGTTACACTAGCGTTTTCTCGTTAGCGCGATAAATTCAGCTAGCAAAATCAATTGACGATTAGCCTTAAAAGCCGCATTAAACCAACAGATTTCAACGCCATAGTTTGCTATGGTTGGCGTTTTATAGCCAGCCACATAACGTAACAATTCCAAAAGGGTATCCGATGAAACGCCTATTACGCACGCTTATTATTGTTCCGATGATGTTCCTCTCTAGTGCCGTGATCGCCGAAGAGCGCATTGCCGTTGCCACTGTTGGCGGCGAGACAATCTGGTTGGACGAAGTCATGCAGGCCGCCGAGACATTGCCAGAGCAATATCGGCAACAGCCGCTAAACACATATTTTGATCAACTTGTGGCCGATGTTGTTGATACCCGCCTTGCCGCCACCGCCGCGCGCAAAGCCGATCTCGACCAGAATGAGCTCGTTGCCGCCGCGATGAAGATGGCTGGCGACCGGATTTTGGCCGAGGCATATCTAGGCGACACGATCCGTGCGCAAATCACCGAAGAAGCCGTTGTTAACGCCTATAATACATTTGTCGCCGATACCGCATCGCGCGAACAGGTAAGTGCCGCCCATATTCTGGTTGATGATGAGGCCACCGCAAAGGCCATCATCACCGAATTGAACAATGGCGCCGATTTCGCCGCTGTTGCACAGGAAAAATCAACCGGCCCTAGCGGCCCTAATGGCGGTGATCTGGGCACCTTTGGCCGCGGCCAGATGGTTCCAAGTTTTGAGGCAGCCGCCTTTGAACAGCCTGTCGGCAGTGTATCGGCAACGCCTGTACAGACCCAGTTTGGCTGGCATGTGATCAAGGTTAATGACCGCTCCGTCCAGCCTGCACCGTCAATTGAGGAAATGCGCGGCCAGCTCATTAACAACCTGTCTCGCCAAAATCTTGCACGCATTCTAGAAGAAATGCGGGCCGGTGTTGATATCTCTGTTCGTGACTTTGCAGATATTGCCGCCGACGCACAGAAAGCCGATGAAGCCGCCAACGCCGCGTCTGGTAATTAACCCCTAGGAACCGGTGGGCCTTAAATGAACAGATCACCACTAGCACCCAAAACATTTGCCGAATTGCCGCCCATCGCGGGCGTCGATTTGGCTGTTGCTGGCTCTGGCATGAAATATCAGGGGCGCAATGACATGGTGCTTATCACCACCAGCGGTGATAGCGCCATTGCCGGTGTGTTCACCCAGTCAGATACCGCCGCGGCGCCAGTGCAATGGTGCCAGAGCAAACTAGCATCTGGTTTTAACAGTACAAACGGCATCGCCATTTTCACCAATGCGGGCAACGCGAACGCCTTTACCGGTGCCCAAGGTCTTGTTGATGTGGGTGTGATTTGTGGCAATCTGGGCGCGCGGATGGATATTGATCCAGATAATATTCTGATCGCATCAACTGGGGTGATCGGCGAATTTTTGGATACTGATTGTCTGATCGGGCGCTTTGATGATTTGCTCGATTCGGACAAAAACACGGATACCAATTGGCGGGCGGCGGCGGATGCCATTCGCACCACCGACACCTTTGCCAAAGGCGCGGCGGCTAGTGCGCGTTTGGGTGAAACGACCATCCAGATTAGCGGCATTGCCAAAGGTTCAGGGATGATTGCGCCGAATATGGCGACCATGCTGGGCTATATTGCGACCGATGCGGCGATTGCCCCAGAGTTGCTGACGACTTTGCTACAAGACAGCAATCGCCGGAGCTTTAATGCGATCACTGTTGATAGTGACACCTCGACGAATGATAGCGTTTTCCTGATTGCCACGGGCAAGGCTGGAAACCCAGTTATTGACCATCCATCGCATCCAGATTTGCCGGCATTCATCGCCGCTTTGGATAGTGTCATGCAGGATCTGGCCACGCAGATTGTGCGTGATGGTGAGGGTGCCAGCAAATTCATCACGATTGATATCACTGGCGCAAAGAATAATGATCAGGCCCATGAAATTGGTCTGGCGATTGCCAATTCGCCCTTGGTGAAAACCGCTATCGCCGGTGAAGATGCCAATTGGGGACGCATTGTAATGGCGGTTGGTAAAGCTGGTTTAGGCATAAATCAGGATGATATTTCAATTGCCATTGGCGGTGTTCAAATTACCAAGAATGGCGCCTGCCGCGCCGATTATGATGAAACCCCTGTGGCCGCGCATATGAAAAATGCCGAGATTGATGTTGCGGTCGCTATTGGCGATGGCGATGGGTCGGCGCGCATTTGGACATGCGATCTAACCCACGGCTATATTTCGATCAATGCCGATTACCGAAGCTAGCGGCGGCCTGCCGATCATATTGGTTAGCGCCGTTGCGCTCATCGACCGCGATGGTCGGGTGTTGCTGGCCCAGCGCCCCGAAGACAAGCCGATGGCCGGATTATGGGAATTTCCCGGTGGCAAAATAGAGGCTGGCGAAACGCCAGAGGCCGCGCTCATTCGTGAATTGGGCGAGGAACTGGATATCAACACCGCCGCCTCATGTCTGGCGCCGCTTACCTTTGCCAGCCATTCTTATGATGATTTTCACCTGCTGATGATGCTGTTTGTCTGCCGCAAATGGGAAGGCCATCCAAAGCCGGTTGAAGGTGGGCAATTGAAATGGGTGCGGGCATCCGCATTGCGCGACTATCCAATGCCGCCAGCAGATATTCCGCTTATCCCTGTACTCCAGGATTTGCTCTAGCGGGTTTTATGATTCCGGATCAAATTCGGTGGTGCCTAGAGTATCACCAAGGCGGTGCGTTGCCGCGCCCGGCCGCAATGGTTTTTGTTGGCTTTCATGCGGTGCCCAACCGGTCAGCGTAATAATCTCAAAGCTGGCGGGAATGGTGCCGTCATCATTGCCAAATTCGCTCTGATAGATTTCTGCCGCCCGCATGAAAACTTGTCGGCTGGTTGGACGGCGCACGCGCTCAATCATCGCATTACCCTCGCCCATGCCGCGCAAATCCGCCATCAGACGGAACATGTTCGGATAATTCACAGTGATCCGGTCGGCATCAGCCACCGGCAAAGCCAAGCGAACATCACGAATATCCGCCATCGGCGCTGTCCGTGGGCTAAGGCCGCCATTAATTTCGGTTTCGGCGGCGGCAAGCGCACTGCGCAATTGATGGAGGCTATTCCCGCCCAGCATCGATATCAGCAACATCCCATCCGGCTTTAGCAAATTACGCATCTGGGAAATGACGCCAGGCAAATCATCCACCCAATGCAATGTTAGACAGGAGAAAACCGCGTCAAAACTCTCATAGGCAAAGGGTAAAATTGAATAATCAGTGGCAATTGCTGGACCCTGATTACGCGCCATCACGGCAAATTGCGGGGCCGGATCCGCCTGAATGATCGTGCCAATTTTACCAAGCGGTTTTAGGTGGCGCGTCAGCGTTCCATCATGCGCACCAAAATCAAGCGATAGCGCAAAATCGCGCCGGACCAATTCCACACGGTCGGCGATACGCAGAGCCGCCTCTTCCTTTAAGAACCGGAAATCGTCATAATGCGCCGCCGCCCGAGACCGATTACGGCGCTGGGCTTGGGTGTCAAATAGGCGCGGAATTGTTTCTGCTAAAGGCTCCATCGCCGCACCATGCTAAGCCAACCCAAAAACTTCAAGTAAAATCGTTCATTAAATCCTCGCATAAAATTTCTGGTAATGCCGCCCGATTAAGCAAAGATTAATGCCTACCCGCTAGCATCACCTTGATGACAAGTTTACGCGCACCCACATTTGCCGCGCTATCGGCACTGGCTCGGTTGATCCTGCCACACCAATGTGTGATTTGCCGCCGTTTTGCCAATAGCACCGGATTATGCGGCGACTGTTGGGGCGGCCTCCAGCACATCAGCGCGCCATCCTGTTCACAATGTGGTCGGCCTTTGCCCCATGCCTTGCCCGAAATGAAATGTGCGCCTTGTTGGGCCAAGCCACCACCGCTGTTAAAAATTCGCGCGGCCTGTCTTTATGGTGAAGCATCACGCGCCTTGATTCTGAAATTCAAACATGGCGATGGCCTACAGCTCGTTCCGGTTTTTGGGCATTTGCTCCGGCGTCCCTTTGCCGATATTTGTGCAGCCAGCCCGAGCCCTTTGGTGGTGCCAATCCCACTGCATCGCTGGCGATATTTACACCGGCGCTATAACCAATCGGCCGAATTGGCGCGGTATCTTTGTCACCACCATAATCGGGAGATAACCCGCGTCGAATTTGCCCCACAATTGCTAGAGCGAACGCGTGCAACGCCCAGTCAGGGCCAATATAAGGGAGCAGATCGGCGGCGCAATATCAATGGTGCCTTTCGTGTTCCGGACAGGTTCAAAGCGCAACTCGCCGGCCGGAACATCCTGTTAATTGACGATGTGATGACCACTGGCGCGACATTATTCGAGGCCGCCCGCACCCTCACTAAAGCGGGAAGCGGGCCAGTCAGCGCGGTGGTGATCGCGCGGGTATCGTCACTTTGATGGCTCTGGGATGATACGGGGATGATACAGGGATAATATCCAAATGGCCTGATACAGGAACCATGCCGATACCCTTTGGGCAAACTAATCAATTGCGGATTATCTCAACAATGTCTATTTTCCACCCAGCATTTGATCGATAGGTGCGGCGGTATATGCGCCACATCTCGGGGGACATTCACATGGCAAAAGTGGAAATTTTTACAGCCCAAGGGTGTGGCTATTGCGCACGTGCGTTGCGCTTGTTGCAGAGTAAAAATATTGAGTTTGACCATGTCGATGTTACGCTAGACATGGAAAAGCGTTCGGCGTTGCGCAAGCGTGCAGGCGGCGTTACCTCGGTTCCGCAAATATTCATCGATAACGACCATATCGGTGGCTGTAACGAATTGATGCAATTGGACCGGCTCGGCCATTTGGATAAATTGCTCGCTTTATAAGCCACCAAAAGCGACTAGCAGAGGGGATCGGCGATGACCAACATTCTGCGTGTCGCAGCGCTCCAATATTGTGCCAGCGGTAATGCACCGGAAACCCTGTCCCACATCTTGCCGATGATTGAAAGTGCCACGCAGGATGGGGCCACCCTCATATGCCTACCCGAAGCCGCTAGTTTTATTGCCGAAAACCGCGATGCCCTTGGCGAACATGCCGAATGGGACGATGCTAGCCCGACCTTGGACGCGCTATGCGGCGCGGCGGCGGGGGCGAAAATATGGCTGTTGGCGGGATCATTACTAACCCGCCGCCGGCATGATGAGAGGCTGGTTAACCGCTGTTATCTGATCGGCCCTGACGGCCAAATTGCCGCCCAATATGACAAGATCCATATGTTCGATGCGGTTGTTGGTGACGGCCAGACATATAAGGAATCAGCCAATTTCGCCGCTGGTAACACGGCGATCATGGCGGCGATTGAGGATATCCCTGTCGGCCTGACGATCTGCTATGATCTGCGCTTTGCCGCGCTCTATCGGACATTGGCCAAAGCGGGGGCGGCGATTATCACGGTGCCAGCGGCCTTTACCTATAATAGCGGGCAGGCGCATTGGCATGTGCTATTGCGGGCTCGGGCGATTGAAACCGGTTGTTATATCATTGCACCGGCGCAATGCGGCACCCATGCCGATGGTCGGCGCACCTATGGTCATGCGATGATTATTGCGCCATGGGGAGATATTCTGGCAGAGGCAGAAACCGATGATACCGACCCAAAAGCCGGTGCCAATGACCGGATTATCATGGCTGATCTTGATTTAGAATTGGTCGGCAAAGCGCGGCACTCGATCCCTGCATTGACGCATGATCGCGATTTCACACTCTTATAAAAGAGACCGTAGGGGGCAGGTCATCAGCCTGATGACTAGTTCAGCCCTTTATCACCTATTGAGATATATTTGTTTTGGCGATCAGCGATCAACGCGGCGCTATCCATTGACTGCATCGATTTAAGCTGTTCAAAGCAAACCTCGCCAAGGCTCTCGATCGCCACCCTCTGGTCACGGTGCGCACCGCCCAATGGCTCTGGCACAATCGCATCAATAACGCCGAGGCGCATCATATGTTCTGATGTAATGCGCAACGCTTCGGCGGCTTCCTTGGCATGGTCACTGCTACGCCACAAGATCGAGGCACAGCCCTCCGGCGAGATCACCGAATAAATCGCATGTTCATACATCACCACCCGATTACCAGCGGCAAGCGCAATCGCACCACCCGATCCACCTTCGCCAATAATTGCCGCCACCATCGGGGTCGGCAGGCGCAGACAGGCCCGAATAGAGGTGGCAATGGCCTCGGCCTGACCACGTTCCTCGGCACCGCGTCCAGGATAGGCACCAGCAGTATCAACAAAGCTCAACACAGGTAGATCAAACCGGCCTGCAAGCTCCATCAACCGTGTCGCTTTACGATAGCCTTCAGGGCGCGCCATACCGAAATTACGCTTGATACGCTCTTCGGTGCTGCTGCCCTTTTCGGTGCCCATAACCATCACGGCTTGGCCGCGAAAACGTGCCATTCCGCCAATAACAGCATGGTCCTCAGCATAATTCCGGTCACCAGCAAGGGGGGTGAAATCGGTCAATAATTGGTTGAAAATCGCACTCACGCGGGGGCGTTCAGGGTGGCGGGCAACCTGTACTTTTTCCCACGGGCCAAGCTTTTCATAGGTCTGCTTTAGCTCACGCTCTATTCGCGTCTGGAGCTTGCCAATTTCATCAGCAATATTAATGCTACCATCCGAGCTCATATGGCGAAGCTCTTCGACTTTGCCCTCTAGATTGGCAATTGGCTTTTCAAAATCGAGAAAATGTCTCATCACAGATCGTTATTCCTGGTTAAACCCGGTTAAATTGCGAATTCTCAGCATTTTAGTCATCTTGGCCATCGCTGGCAAGCGGATGTGCCGCGGCGACCAATCCGGCGAGCCGTTCTGGCCTTGTTGCTGTATAAATCTGGGTCGTTGAAATATCGGCATGGCCAAGCAATGTTTGCAAACTCCTAAGATCAGCGCCGCGATTCAGCATATGGGTGGCAAAGGAATGACGCAGAACATGTGGGCTAACATTCGCCACCGGAATACCAGCGGTACGGGCCAGCGTTTTCAACATCGCACTGAAATGCTGGCGCGATAAAGGCGCGGTGCCATCACCGGCGGGAAACATAAAGGGCGATGTAAGATGTGTCTTGTCACGTTCCTCTAGCCATAAAGACGCCGCGGTGCGGGCCGCGTTGCCGAGCGGGATTAATCTCTCACGGCCACCCTTGCCAGTGACGATAATGCTGTCTGGTGACCGGCGAAATTGATCGACCGTCAACGCCATCAATTCCGATACGCGCAATCCGGTGGCATAGAGAATTTCCAACAGGGCCACTGCCTGCAATGCCGCTGGTAACGGCGTCAATTGACCGGCGGCGGCGATCAATGCCACGACCTCACGCTCGGATAGATGCTTTGGCAAGGGCGCTGGTAATTTTGGATTATCGATCCAGCGCGTTGGATTATCGTCGCGGATACGCTCTTCCACCAACCACGCCATGAATTGACGAAGCGCGCTTAGACGGCGGGCCACCGAACGCGCCGATAATCCGCGCTGTTGCCAATCGGATAACAAACCGCGCAAATCATCACTGGTGCAATCAATAAGATTATGACGATGGGCCTTTATAAAGGCGTTGCTGTCGTCTAGGTCACGGCGATAGGCGGCGATGCTGTTCTGGGCAAGGGCACGATCGGCAGACATTGCCTGAAGAAACCCCTCAATATGCGGATCTGGAGGCGCATTTTTAGATAATTTGGGCGTGCCAGCAGGTGGCTTTTTAGCTTTGGCTGCCATTATCCGGCTCGCCATCCAGCGATGGCGCATCACTGGTCAGGCTAGTGTTATCAGGATCTGATCCGGTGCTGTTATCGGCATCGGCTGGCTCGGTTGTGGCATTATCCACCTCATCCGCACCCTCTTCCGAAACATCCTGTGTGCCATCTTCTGGCTGGTCGCTCGCTGATGACGTTGCCGGCGTGCTCACCGGGAAGATCCATGCGCCGGTGCTGGCCGACATATCGGCCCCGCCAGTATTGGCGAGCAAATGCGCAATGACCAATTCACGGACAAGGGCGTTGGCGGCGGCATTCTGGCCAATATCGTTCAATGCGGTAATCACCACGGCCGCATCATGCGTATTGATTTTCGCCAGCGGTAAATCACCAAACAGCCAATTCGCCAGCAAAATAGTCTCGGCAACACGGCGCTTTTCTGATGCTTGCTGGATGGCCCGCAATAATAACGGCGATAAAGATACGCTTTCGCCTGATACAACCGGCTCGGCAAACGCCTGATCCAGCCATTCGCTCTGATCCGCAACCATGCCAGCAGCCTCTAGCACTGGCATCAAATGCCATTGATTGGCCGCCGCAAGATCACCATTGCGCCAGCTATCACCCTCTAGGCTCGACAGGATTTTTGCGGCATTCAGGGCATATGCAAAGGCGGGAAATGACATCGGAAGGTCCGGCGCATTCGGATTGCCAAGCGCCAATAATAGCGCAATTTTACCCGCCGCATCGCTCTGGTCTTCGCTAAGGGTACGCTCAACCTGATCAAACCCTATGCCAGCCTGGGCAAGCTCTGTGTAGAGCAAGCGCATAAAGCTACCATTGCCGTTTGCCAGATCGACATCCATCGCGGCGGCGATTAGCGGCAATCGTTTGGCCGATTGTTCCGCATCCAACGCACGCCATGCCATCGCAGTGGTCAAACCGTCTGGCGCACCAACATGGCGGGCAAGAGCGGGTTCCGCCGGCAATGCATCCACGGCAATATTGCGCCATAGCTTGGCCGCCTGTTCAGCGTCAATCAAACCAAGATTTAACGCATTAAAGGTCGATAGCATCCGCGCATCAGGACCAAGATACCGCAGGGCCACTGTGCTTTGCGCCATTTCTGGCGGCAATATTGCCATACCCTCAAGCGGGATTTCATGATGTGCCGCATCCATCAATGTTATGTGAATTGTGCCTAGGGAGGCTGGGTCAATCTCGGCTGTCTTAGTGCCGTTCAGCATGTCATTCATCAATGCAAAGAACGCCGGATCTTCGACCCCACTCGCCTCTAGAATATCAGCGCCAAACCGCGCCCCGCCCAGATTGCCCTCGACAATCGAACAGATCACCTTGGTCTTGTGCCAGAACGGATCAAATGTCTGGCTTACCTGATAGCTAACGGTGCGGCAGGCATCTTCATCACGGCGCAACATCAATTGGTGCTGGACCAGCCATTTTTTCCAATCGACCCATTGTTCATCTTGCGGCAATTGTTCTGCGATAACCGCCAGATCATTCGAGCGCCCTGCACTGGCGAGCCAGCCAAGACGGGCCTCTACCAAATCACGCGCGACAATGTTGGCCCCTGTTGGCGGCACAGATTGGCGGGCAACAGTTTGATAGGAAAGCGCCGATAAAGTTGGTGATTTACTCGTTACGACACCTTTTTCCAGCAATTGGCTGGCGGTAGTCGCCGATGTACCGCGCCAGATCAGGCTATCTAACGTCGTCGGTGCGGCGGTTTCATCATCTTCGCTAACGCCAATCGCGGCCAGCCCGACATCCGAAACATTGCGCCGGCCCAAAACAACCGAGGCACCGGTTGTGGTGCTGGACGATAAAGCTGCGCCACTTGTCACGCCGCTTTCTGTGTCCGTGTCTGTTGTACCCACTTCTATGGTACCGGTTCTGTTATCATCAATACTTGGCGCAATATCGGCGCTATCGTTGAACACCGCCGGCGAACCATTATCCGCCGCCATCAGGTCAATAACACCCGGCGTGGGTACGGTCTTTGGCCCCGTCTCTGGCCCCGTCTCTGGCCCCGTTTCGGTGGCGGCGTCTTCAGTGATTAGACTCAGCGGTTTATCCTGATTATCCGCGCGCTGGGCATTGGCAGGAGGCGCCGTCACAGCAAACAATCCAAGCGCGACAATCCCGAAGACTGTCACGGCGGCGAAACTACTCAAGACGGTTTTTGAACTATTTGGGGAGATTTTCATCTGGGACAACCTTATTAACGGCGACTGTCGGGGCCGGAATTTCCCAACTCGACAGCACAATGAGACCGGTGGCCGCAAGGCCCGCAAAAACAACAACCAAAATACCAAACCGATTCATGTTATCCTCGCTCTTCACCTTATTGTGGCTTTGCTCCATCGCGTTGGAGAAAACCGTTAGTGTATGCGCCACCAAGGCGAATTAATCGTTAAGATTGTCTAGGCGAAGATTATGTCTGGAATAGGGCAATTTTTCTACCCTCGTTGAACGTATTTATCCACCGCCATCGATTTTACGATATTGTCGGCAAATTCTATTCCCCTCGCGGCCAGTCATGCGTATCATGGCGGCGCACCATAATCCCGCCAAACCCGATTGTTTTTAATGTGAAAGCACCACATGTCCGACAAAGCCTCTACCCCTACCCCCAACAGCCGGAGCCGAACGCATATCCGGTCTGTGCGTGAGCGCATCGACCGGCCAATTGCATTGGTTGGGTTAATGGGCAGTGGTAAATCGATGCTTGGGCGTAAATTGGCGCAAAAGCTGGACATTCCCTTTGCCGATAGCGATGTGTTGGTCGAGGAAAAGGCCGGTATTTCAATCACCGACATTTTTGATATTGGCGGTGAGGAAAAATTCCGTGACATCGAACGAAGAGCCATTGCCGAGCTGGCGGGCGGCGGGCAAATGGTTATAGCAACCGGGGGCGGTGCGCCCTGTCATGAAAGCTCGGCTGAAATTCTGCAAGAGCAAACGATCATGGTCTGGCTACAGGCAAGCGCAAAGACCCTGCTTGCCCGTATTGGATCAACAAACGGTCGGCCATTATTGGCAACAGGCGATCCGCTAGCCACGCTGGAGCGCCTGATTGACGAACGTAAGTCGTATTATGGGCGGGCGCATATCCATCTTAACACTAACGGATTGTCCGGTGCCAAAGCGCTTGATGCATTGATAGCTTCTCTTGACGATCATTTGCCGCTAACATAGGTACCATCATGATTACAGACATTTCATCATCAGGGGCCTCTATATTGCGGGTTGGGCTTGGCGAGCGCGCTTATGACATAGTGATCGGCCCCGATCTAATCACCAATGCCGCCCGGCATCTGGGCGATCTTGTTGCTGGCAGACAGATTATCATTGTGACCGACAGCAATGTTGCAACGCATCATCTGCATGCGCTCGAGGCTAGCTTAACACCGGTGAGCCGTCGCTGTGACAGTATTATTGTGGCCGCTGGCGAAGCCAGTAAGAGCATGGCCGTTCTGGCAAAATTGCTCGATGACATCCTAGAACTCGGCGTTGATCGCGGGGTCATGATCATCGCACTTGGCGGTGGGGTGATCGGTGATTTGGTTGGGTTTGCCGCCGCCAGCCTATTGCGCGGGGTTGATTTTATCCAAGTGCCAACATCGCTTTTGGCACAGGTTGATAGCTCGGTTGGTGGTAAAACTGGGGTCAATGCGGCCAGCGGTAAAAACCTTATCGGCGCGTTTTATCAGCCCAAAGCCGTTCTTGCAGATAGCACCGCGCTGGCTAGCCTGCCAGAGCGCGAATTGCGTGCGGGCTATGCCGAGATCGTCAAATATGGCTTACTTGGAGATGCTGCGTTTTTCAACTGGCTAGAGACAAATGGTGCCGCGGTCCTAGCCCGTCAACCGCAAGAACTGGCCCATGCCATCACCACTTCATGCGCCGCCAAAGCGCGTATTGTCGAGGCTGATGAGCGTGAAAGGGACACACGCGCCCTGCTCAATCTTGGTCATACCTTTGCCCATGCCTTCGAGGCTGAGGCGCATTATGATGGCCGCCTATTGCACGGCGAGGCGGTTGCCGCCGGTATGGGGCTTGCCTTTGATCTATCGGCGCATCTTGGCTTATGTGACAAGGGTGATGCTGGCGCCGCGAAATCTCATCTTTTGGCGCATGGATTGCCGGCTGGTTTGGCGACAATTCCGGCGGGTAGCGCACCTGCCGACACATTGGTTGCGCATATGCGGAAAGATAAGAAAGTTCTGGATGGCGAGATGCGGTTTGTCCTTGTCCGCGCCATTGGTGACGCTTTTGTTACCGGTGATGTGCCGATTGCGGCCGTCCATGATGTGATCGAGGCCAGTCGATAATGAGTGCTGATTTATGGTGGATCGCCGCCACAATATTACTATTGATTATCGCCTCGGCGTTTTTCTCCAGCGCTGAAACCGCGCTTACTGCCGCTTCTGATGCCCGCATGCGCCAATTGGCCAGCAAGGGCAACCGGCGGGCGTTACTGGTTGAACGTTTGCGCGCCGATCGTGAGGGGCTAATCGGGGCGATCTTGATTGGTAATAACGCGGTCAATGTCATTGCCTCGGCTTTGGCAACATCGTTGGCGATATCGCTATTCAATGAATCCGGTCTGCTTTGGGCGACGCTCACCATGACAGTGGTGTTGGTGATTTTTGCCGAAGTCATGCCAAAGACCTATGCCTTCACTTTTTCCGATCGCTACGCATTGGCCATTGCGCCGGCGGTGCGGGTTGTGGTGGTGATCTTAAGCCCGCTTGCTATTGCCCTGCGCTTTATTGCTAGCCGCCTGATCAGAGCGGAAGACACCGAAGATAATAGCCGCGAGGAAGAGTTGCGCGGGATGATCGAATTGCATGGTGCCGATGGTGATGCGGATAACCGCGAAACCCAGGCGATGCTATCCTCGGTATTGGATCTGAACGAAATTTCGGTTGAAGAAATCATGACTCACCGCGCCGGTGTAAACATGGTGAATGCCGATGATGATCTTGAGGTGATATTGCATAATGTGCTGGAATCACCGCATACGCGCCATCCGATCTATTCAGGAAATCCGGACAATATTATTGGCGTTCTGCATGTAAAGGATTTGCTGCGGGCTATTGGCAGTTTTGAGGCTGGTGAGAAACCCACGGTCAAATCTATGGTTAATGTCCAGAACATCGCAACCGAACCTTATTTCATTCCGGAAACCACATTGCTATTCGATCAATTGCAGTCGTTTCGTAACCGCCGCGAGCATTTTGCCGTGGTGGTTGATGAATATGGTGACTTGCAGGGCATTGTGACGCTTGAGGATATTCTAGAGGAAATCGTCGGCGATATTGACGATGAGCATGATATCGACCTTGTCGGATTGAGCGCACAGGCCGATGGGTCTTGGATTGTTGATGGCGGCGTGACCATTCGTGATTTGAACCGCGCCCTTGGATGGCAATTGCCCGATGAGGGCGCCTCTACCTTGGCCGGATTGGTGCTATTTGAGAGCCGAACAATCCCAAGTCCCGGGCAGGAATTCCGCTTTCACAACATCCGTTTTCGTATCTTGAAAAAGAGCGGCAACCGGTTGACTAGCATTCGCCTTTGGACAACATCCGACACCTGAAATGGACCTATAAAAGGACACCAACATGGACCCGATTTATGGTGACAATCACCCAACAGACCTTAGCCCACCAGCAGAGCGCGAAGAGGTTCACAATCGCCGCATAGCAGTGAATGGTTTTGTCCGCATTGATGGCAATTATGACATCGAAGGTGAATTGACCGACCATAAAACCTATGCGTTCGATAGCGAATTCAGGGGACAAATCACCCCTGATAGCCCTGTCCACCATATGAAAATCCGCATTACCATTACACCAGATTTAGAGATTGTCGCGGCCGAGGCGGTTACCCTCGCCGGACCTTATGCGATCTGTCCGACGGCAAACGATATTTTTGACAATCTGGTTGGCCTGCAAATCGGTCCGGGATGGCGGCGCAAGGTTGCCGCGGCCATTGGCGGGCGGCATGGCTGTACGCACATCACCGAATTATTAGGGCCAGTCGCAACAATTGCCTATCAAACGCGCTTTGGTGAGGCCGCGCGGCAACGGCGAATCATGCGTGATAATGGCGCACCCGACGATGGCAGTGGCGCGGATGGTATGCGCGAAGACGCCTTGGCAAATAGCTGTGTTGCCTATGCAACCGACTAGCAAATTGCGCCCCCGATCAGGCGCTTAGATGCAGCTCCAGCGCATGCACGCCATTCGCCAAATCCTCAGCTAGCACTTGGTTTACCCGGCGATGCTGTTGCACCCGCGAGAGGCCCGCAAAGCAGGATGCCTTTATTGTAACCTCGAAATGAGTGCCGCCACCCTCGCGCCAACCCGCATGTCCAGCATGGTGATGACTGACATCCTGAACATCTAGAAATTCAGGGGTGAGGGCAGTTTTTAGCTTTGCCGCTATGGAATCGGCGCGCGTCATATGGTATCTCCTAAATAAGGGGATGAACGATCTGCTCAGGCAGGGGATGAATAATCTGCAACCGGCAGAAAGGCGAGATGGATCCTATTATGAAACGCCCCAATACACCAGAAAATCTGTCCGAAAGTGACGAGCCAGCGGTTGAAATGAAGCTGTGCGCGGCCGATGGATGCCGGTCTGAGGGGTTGTATCCTGCCCCTAAATCACGCGACGCCCTGCGCGATTATCTATGGTTCTGCATGGAGCATGTGCGGGCCTATAACAAATCATGGAATTACTATGAAGGCCTGCAAGGCGCGGCGTTAGAAGCGGAGATCAGGCGCGGCGTGACGTGGGAGCGTCCAAGCTGGAAATTCGCCACCGGACAGGCGAGTGAAGATTTGTTTGACGATACGCTAGGACTGTTTAACTTCGAGAATCGTGAAAAAGAACGTCGTCAGTCAAAAATGGCCCCCGGCGAGATGAAAGCATGGAAAGTAATGCAAATGGAACCGGTCGCCGATCTCGAGGCGGTCAAAAAGAAATACAAGCAATTGGCAAAGGAAAATCACCCAGACAGAAATGGGGGTGACGCCAGCGCCGAAGAACGGTTAAAAGATATCAATCTGGCCTATGACCTTATAAAAAAATCATTAAGCGGCGACGAAGACAGACCAACATCTTCCTAAACGCTATCCAAGACTCAATCTGGAGTAAGTATAATTATGTCTAGCGAAAATCAAGCTGTGCCAAATTCTCAAATCGCATCAATGGCACCTGATATTACTGTCAATGCAAAGGACCTTTTTGGCCTTGATATCGACATGATGGTTCCGGCCTTTTCACAGGCTAGTGATCATGTGCCAGCGCGCGATGACACCTATCAGTTTGACCATGACACCACCCTCGCCATTCTGGCGGGCTTTGCGCATAACCGGCGGGTGATGATCCAAGGTTATCATGGCACGGGTAAATCGACACATATCGAACAGGTTGCCTCACGTCTGAACTGGCCTTGTATCCGGGTTAACCTTGATAGCCATATCAGCCGTATTGACCTCATCGGCAAGGACGCCATTGTTCTGCAAGAGGGCAAGCAAGTTACCGAATTTCGCGAAGGCATTTTGCCATGGGCGCTGCAAAACCCGGTGGCATTGGTATTTGATGAATATGACGCCGGCCGCGCCGATGTGATGTTCGTCATCCAGCGCGTGCTCGAGGTCGATGGCAAGCTTACCTTGCTCGACAGCAATAAAGTGATCCATCCAAACCCGCATTTCCGGTTATTCGCCACCGCCAACACGGTTGGTCTTGGTGATACAACAGGTCTGTATCATGGCACCCAGCAAATCAACCAGGGCCAGATGGACCGTTGGTCGATTGTGTCTACTCTCAATTATCTGGCGCATGAAGATGAAGTCGGCATTGTGATTGCCAAAATGCCTGAATATGATAATGCCGAGGGCCGCGAGCTTGTCGCATCAATGGTGCGTATGGCGGATCTAACGCGCAAAGGCTTTATGGCTGGCGATCTGGCCACCGTGATGTCGCCGCGTACGGTGATTACATGGGCCCAGAACGCAACCATCTTCAATGATGTGACCGTGGCCTTCCGCCTCAGCTTTTTGAACAAATGTGATGAGATTGAACGGCCAACTGTTGCTGAATATTACCAACGCTGTTTCGGTGTTGATCTGCCCGAAGCACCGGGTCATCAATCCAATCAGTCTGGGCAATCTAGTCAGTCCGGGCAATCTAGGGCCTAAATCAAGTGATCTCTGGCGCGCATCTCCAGCTAACCAAGGGCAAACGGCATGTCTGAAGACAATGAACAGCGGTTCTTAAAGTCGAACGCTGCCGCCATGCGGGCATTGGCCGGCGGGCGCGAGCATCAGGTTACCTATGCCGGTTCTGATACCCATGTTGGCGAGAGTGATGTGCGCTTGCCAGCCTTGCCGCCAACCGCAACCCCATCCCAGCGCGCTAGCCTACGCGGGGCCGCCGATGGTGCCGCATTGTGGCTGGCCCATCATAATAACGAAACCCACAAGAAATTATGCCCGTCTCCGGACGGGGCACGGGCTATATTTGAATCAGCCGAACGTGCGCGGGTGGAGGCCATTGGCTCTATGGGCATGGTTGGGGTTGGTGCAAACCTCGAGGCGGCGCTAAACCAGCGTTACGAAAACAGACAGATTGAAGCACCGGGAAGCGCCGATGAAGCCGGTATCGCCGAGGTTGTGCGGCTATTACTGCGCGAGGAGCTAACCGGCGCCAAGCCACCGTCAAATGTCGGCATGGTAATGGATCTATGGCGGCCATGGATCAAGAGCCGCGCCGGTGATTTGCTGGGCGAGCTCGGCGAATCGCTCGATGACCAAGCCAAATTTGCCGAGATTTCGCGGCGCTTGATTGGCGCCCTTGAAACGGATCTTGGCGATAGCTCTTCGGATCAAGATGACAATGCCGACGATAGCCAAGATGAAGATGATAATGGTGACAGTCAGAGCGATCAGGATGGCGATCAGTCAGCCGTTGGCGAAGACCAAAGCGAAGGCGATGACAGCCAGACCATGGAAGATGCCGGCGATGCAGGCAGTTCTGAAGAGGGCGAAATGGTCGATGCTGACGGCGCCGATGAAGGCATGTCAGACGGCGAATCACCAAATTCAGATCAGGACGGACAAAGCCAGAATCGGGGGGCGAGCAATGATGGCTACCGTATTTTTGACGATCGTTTTGACGAGATTGTCGCCGCCGCAGATCTGTGTGATGCCGAAGAGCTAGACCGCCTGCGTGCCATGCTCGATCGCCATATGGAAAATGTGAGCAGTGTTGTCGGCAAGCTTGCCAACCGGCTCCAGCGTAAATTGATGGCGCACCAAAACCGCTCATGGGACTTTGACCTAGAGGAAGGCATACTCGATGCCGCAAAGCTACATAGGGTTGTGACCCAGCCATTGAGTTCGCTGTCCTACAAGCAGGAACAGGACACCAAATTCCGCGATACGGTAGTGACCTTGTTGCTCGATAATTCCGGGTCCATGCGTGGCCGCCCGATTACCATCGCCGCCGTGACCGCCGATATTCTGGCACGCACGCTAGAGCGTTGCGGCGTGAAGGTCGAAATCCTCGGCTTTACCACCAGAGCATGGAAAGGTGGGCAATCACGCGAATTATGGCAACAGGCTGGCAAGCCAACGGCGCCGGGCCGGTTAAACGATCTACGCCACATTATATATAAGCCAGCCGATGCCCCATGGCGCCGCGCCCGCAAGTCACTTGGCCTGATGCTGCGGGAAGGTATCTTGAAAGAGAATATCGATGGCGAGGCACTATTATGGGCGCATGACCGGCTTTTGGCACGCAATGAAGACCGGCGCATCATGCTGGTGATCTCGGACGGAGCGCCAGTAGATGATTCGACCCTATCGGTGAATAGCGGTAGCTATCTGGAAAAGCATTTGCGCGAAGTGATCAGCTATATTGAGACACGCTCGCCGGTTGAATTGCTGGCCATCGGTATCGGCCATGATGTAACCCGTTATTATCGCCGCGCCGTGACCATCACCGATGTTGACCAGCTAGGCGGGGCGGTTGTGGGCCAGCTCACCGATCTGTTTGATGAAGATAATAACAAATCCAAATCCAGCCGCCGGGTTGCCTGATTATCTGGCACCTAAATTCAGGCAATAAAAAACCCCGCCAATGGCGGGGCTTTTTGCGATTCGGTGTGGCCTAAAATGTTAGGCGCTTGCTGCCATGATTTCGCGCTTTAGCAGGCGTGCCTCATCAGCAAGTTCAGCGTTACGGGCTTGCAGCAAAAATGCATCCAAGCCGCCATGCTTTTCAATGGTGCGCATTGCGCTAGTTGACAGGCGCAGGCTGATTTTCCGGCCCAAAATCTCGCTCTGCACGCTAGCATGCTGAAGATTTGGCAGAAAACGACGACGTGTGCGGTTTTTCGCGTGGCTGACATTGTTGCCAGACATCACAGACTTACCAGTAATTTGACAGCGCTTGGCCATGATAATGGCTCCCTTAGTCTTGTGCGTTAGCACGAAATACAATTGAAGCGTGGGTATAAGCCAGCGTCTTCACAAGGTCAAGTCTGAAAACGGCGTGCACCATAGGTTTCACCCCACATTCCGGTATAATAGACAGCGAACCGGACAAATTTGCACAAAACAAACTATCATTTATCACATTTATGCCAACTTGGCGTCGCGTTAGCCAATTATTAACCAAAGCTGGGTTAATTCTTGATACTTTCGAATAATCCAAAAGGCATAGATAATGACAAACCCACCGGAAAACCAACAATCAAACCGGCTAAAACGAAATATCAGATTGTCTGGAAAACGAACAACAATGGTGCTCGAGCCATATGTCTGGCAAAGCGTTGATAATATTTTAGAGCGTGAGGGTGTTGACCTCGATGAATTTTGCAAAAGCGTTGACGAAGCCCGCATCGGTTCCAGTCTTGCCTCGGCAACCCGGATGATCGTGCTAACCTATTTCAGGCTTTCGGATCAATTAAACAATCCACCGTTCTGGAACCCGGAAGAGCAGGTAACGCCCGCGAAGACGCCGCCCGCGCATTTTTCATCACCAGCACCAGCGGCAATGAAAGTCTCTGTCTTACCGTTGGCAATTAGGCGCTTTGCGCAAGAAGAAGAGCGTGCTTAATCGCTTTTTGGGCATTAGGTATAGCCCCCTTGGCCGCCCCGATTTCACTAACGCCATCGCGTGACATTAGGTCTTGGAGTTGGCGTATAATCGCCTCTGGTACAGTTGGACCTTGCAAAGCTAGGGCCGAATATAATTGGACTAGATCAGCCCCGACGAGGATTTTGGCATAGGCTTGCCATCCCGTGCTGACGCCGCCGACGCCGATTACCGCCATCCGATCGGCGGCGTTATCTGCTTGTTTGTTAACGCGGGCAACCACGCGCTCTAGTATCATGGTTGATAATTCAAACAGTGGATCACCAGACAATCCACCGGCTTCGCTGGCAAAACGGCTACGCAAACCTTCTGGCCGTGAAATCGTTGTGTTGGTTGCAATAATCCCGCTCACGCCGGCGCGCGAACAGCGCTCGATAATCGCATCAATCTCGTCAAATGATAGATCAGGCGCCATTTTCAGGAATAATGGCCTGTCATACCCGGAATCCGCCAACCCCGCCTGTCCAGCCGCCAATAGCTGGGCAAGGTTTTCATCTGCCTGTAGATCCCGAAGACCGGGGGTGTTTGGCGATGAGATATTAAGCGTCACATAATCCGCCAGCTCGGCCAGATAGCTAACCGCGACGCGGTAATCATTGGTCGGATCATCACTGGTTTTATTAGCCCCAACATTCACCCCTAGAATGCCACTATAGGACCGCACAGCCGCCAGATTGCGATGTGCCGCCTGCATGCCCTTGCCGTTAAATCCATAGCGGTTGATTACCGCCTGATCCTCGGTAAGGCGAAACACCCGCGGGGTTGGATTGCCCGGTTGGGCCAGCGGTGTGATTGTGCCAACTTCAACATGACCAAAGCCAAGCTTCATCGCGCCCTTATAGCATGCCGCATTTTTATCAAATCCAGCGGCCAGACCCAGCGGGTTTTCAAATTCGAGGCCAGCAATATGAACTGGTATTTTTGGCAATGACGGGGCCGGACCAAGGCCCAGCGCCAGCGTTTTCACCGCGGCCACATGGGCTGCCTCACCCGGCAATAGCCGCGCAATTCCAGCCAGAGCCTGCCACATTATGAATGCGCCTTTTGGCTATCCGCCAATTGCCCATCTAGGGCGTCACTAATCAGGGTGATCGATTTATCTTTGCCATATAGCGCAAAGAAAGAGCCCATGCGTGGCCCTTCTGATTGGCCTAACAGGACCTCATAGAGACAGGTAAACCACAGCCGCAGATTTTCATATTCCGCCGCCTTACCAGTGGCATAGACAGCCGATTGAATATCTTCTGCTGGTGCATCATCCGGCAAGGCCACCAGCGCGTCCTTCAACGCCGTCAGATGCACGCGTTCCTCATCGGTTGCAAGCCGATAGGTCTTTGTCGGGCGCACCAAATCCTGGTAATAATTCACCGCGTAACCGATCATCCGATCAAGTTCTGGATGTGTCTCGGCGGTAACGCCGGGCGCGTAATCACTCACATATTTCCAGACAATCGAAGGCTCTTCCGCCATACATACCGCCGCCAAATTCAACAACAAAGTAAACGTAACCGGCAGGCTCTTGACCTCTGGTGCGCCGCTATGAATATGCCACACCGGATTTTCCAGCTGGGCGGCTTGGTCCTGTTCATTGAACTTGCCCAAATGCTGGTAATATTCATCAACGGTCTTTGGAATCACATCGAAATGCAACCGTTTCGCCCGCTTTGGCTGGGCATACATAAATAGCGATAGCGATTCAGGACTGCCATAGCGCAACCAATCTTCAATCGACAGGCCATTACCTTTGGATTTAGAGATTTTCTCGCCATTCGCATCAAGGAACAATTCATATGACAGGCCCGCTGGCGGTGTGCCGCCCATCGCGCTGGTGATTTTCGATGATTGCGTAACCGAATCGATAAGATCCTTGCCGCTCATTTCATAATCAACACCAAGGGCATACCACCGCATCGCCCAATCGCATTTCCATTGCAATTTACAGGCACCGCCAAGAATCGAGCTTTCACACTCAACACCGGTATCGGGGTGGATATAGGTGATCGTATCAGTCGCTGTGTTCTGTCCTGTCACTTTTGCCTGAAGCACTTTACCGGTCTCCGGGCAAATCGGGAAAAACGGGCTATAGGTCGCGCGCCGTTCCTCGCCAAGGGTCGGCAACATGATATCCATGATCTTGTTATAACGCGCCAGAACCACCCGCAAGGCATCATCAAACGCGCCTGATTTATAGACAGAGGTTGATGAGATAAATTCATATTCGAACCCAAAGGAATCCAGAAACGCCTGCAAACGGGCATTGTTATGCGCACCAAATGACGGGTGCGTGCCAAAAGGATCGCGCACCTCGGTCAGAGGTTTATGCAGATCAGCCGCTAGCAATTCTGCGTTTGGCACATTATCCGGCACTTTGCGAAAACCATCCATATCGTCAGAAAAGCAAATCAACCGCGTTTTCTGGCCGGTTAAGGCTTCATAGGCAAAACGCACCATCGTGGTTCTAACGACTTCACCAAAGGTACCGATATGCGGCAAGCCAGATGGTCCATAGCCTGTTTCAAAAATGATGGTGTCTTTTTGCCCGCCAGATTTCTTCAACCGCTGGGCAAGAGAGCGCGCCTCGGCGAATGGCCATGCTTTGGCATCATTGGCGATTTCCATCATCTTCGTTTGTAGATCAGTCATCTTCAAAATTCCTGCTAGCTATCTGGCGCAAACCGCCGCAATCATCGGCTGTGCTCGGGCTATCATATGCCGCAAAAATGACGCGCAAGCAAGGATGATAGGGCGATGCGTTGTTGGCTGGCGGCAATAAAACGCGCTATACCAACAGGCATGAGCAGCTATCCACCCAACTTTGCCGAGACTGTGCCCGAATTGCATAGCGCACCGGTATTCTATCCGCATGGGAAAAACCTCATATGGATTTCCGCCAATGGTGAGATTAGCACGCTCGATCAGCACTCCCTATCGGCAGAACTGGCATTGGGGCCGGCGTTATTATGTCACCGCCGTTGGAGCAGTGCGAAAGCCGGTTTTGAGATCGAAACCGCGCTCGATCTGATGGAGCTATTCGCCTTTGTCCGGCCAGCACGTTTTTGCCTGCCAACCGCTTCTGGGCTTGCCGCGCAACTATCCCTGCCGGCCCCGCAAACAGCCGAGGATATGGCCGCTACATTGCCCAAAGTTGCCTATATGTTGCTTGATGAGCTGGCTGGATTAGAGCAAAAGGCACGGGGTGAGGCTGGCCGTATCGCAACCATGATGGCCCAAGGCGGATGGACGTGGGGACCATTGATTCTGGCGCATCTTGGCCTTGCCCCAGCTGCGCAAATGCCGCCTGATGGACGCGATGCGATGATCTGGCAACGCCTGCCCGAATATAGCGATTACACACCATTGAACGAGCCCGGTTCATTGCCGGTTATTCCCGATGCAGCGCGCGAACGGCTCGACCATATGCTGGGCGGGGCGAACAAATCCGGACGGGCCGAAACCAGAGAAAGCCAGTCCGATTATGCCGCCGCCGTTTCCGCTAGCTTTGACACGCCTGACGCCGGACCGCGCCCCGCAATGGTGCTGGCCGAGGCCGGAACGGGCACCGGCAAGACCCTTGGCTATCTGGCGCCCGCAACATTATGGGCCGAAAAGAACGGCGCCGCGGTATGGATCTCAACCTATACCCGTACCCTCCAACACCAGATCGCGGCAGAATTAACAAGGCTCTATCCCGATGCCGAGACAAGGGAGAAAAAGGTCGTTTTACGCAAGGGCCGTGAGAACTACCTCTGCCTGTTGAATCTGGAAGAAGCCTTGATGCAGATGCCCGGACAACCGCGCCGCGCAACCGCTCTTGGTCTGATGGCACGATGGGCCGGTGCAACCAGTGATGGCGATTTAACCGGCGCTAGCTTTCCAGCATGGCTGTTAGATCTATTGGGCCGTAACATGAGTGTGGGCCTTGCCGACCGGCGCGGTGAATGTATCCATGCGGCCTGTCCCCATTACAATAAATGCTTTGTTGAAAAATCCATGCGCCGCGCCCGCCGCGCCGATATCGTGGTGACCAATCATGCCTTGGTGATGATCCAAGCCGCCTATGCCAGCAATGATGATAAACGCCGCCCGACACGCTATGTGTTTGACGAGGGGCATCACGTTTTTGACGCCGCTGATAGTGCCTTTTCCGCCTATCTCAGCAGTGGCGAAGCGGCCGAGTTACGCAATTGGGTGCGGGGCGCTGAGGATGGCCGCAAGGGCCGTGCGCGGGGCCTTAAAAAGCGGCTTGAGGAAATTCTGGCAGGGGATAGCGCGGCGCTAGAGGAACTCGATGCGGCCTTGGAGGCGGCCCGTGATCTGCCGGGGCAAGGCTGGCCAAAACGCTTATCCGCCTTTCAACCGATGGGCACTGGCGAGACCTTTTTCATGCATCTGCGCAACGCCCTTTATGAACGCGCCAGCGATACCACAAGCCCGTATGATATCCAGACGCACATTCACCCTGCGCCCGATATGGTAATCAAAGCCGCCAAACCCTTTGCCGAGTCGCTGGCCCGCCTCGGTACCCCTCTGACAAAGCTGGCCAAGCGGTTAAAGACGTTATTGGATGACAAGGCAGAGGAGCTGGATACCAGCACCAGATCGCGCATTGAAGGGGCCATTCGCGGGCTAGAGCTGCGCGCGACTGGGCCGGTTGCAAGCTGGCAATTGATGCTTGGCGATATCGCCAATGGCGAGCGCGATGGCTTTGTTGACTGGATGCAGATTGACCGGCTCGATGGACAGGATCGCGATGTTGGCATGGCCCGTCACTGGCTTGATCCAACAATTCCCTTTGCTAGCGAGGTACTAGAATCGGCCCATGGCGTAGCGATCACCTCTGCCACCTTGCAAGATCAGGCGGCCCGACAAAAGGCGCTAGATGGAGATATGGCAATACCGGATATCGCGGCGCCGCAGATCGTGCCGCATGATGGCTGGCAATCAGCAATAACCCTCACCGGCGCGAGCCATTTGGACCACGCCACCATGCGGGCCAGTTTCCAATCGCCATTTGATTATGCGAACCAGACCAAAATTCTGGTGGTTAATGATCTGGAGCGCGACCGCCCAGAGGCAACCGCCGCCGCGATGGCTGGATTGATGAAGGCGTCTGGCGGCGGCGGATTAGGTCTATTCACCGCCATTCGCCGGTTAAAAGCGGTCTATCCATCACTTGCGGCACGACTCGATATGGCCGACATCCCCCTTTATGCCCAGCATATTGACCAGATGAATTTGCAAACCTTGTTGGCGATGTTCCGCGAGGATCCAGCTAGCTGTCTATTGGGCACTGATGCGGTTCGTGATGGCATTGATGTGCCGGGGGCGGCCTTGCGCCTCATTGTGTTTGACCGGATGCCATGGCCGCGT
>Ga0209138_1000698_pt1 | contig 31474 bp, 30 predicted proteins | sample SaaInl3SG_22_DNA_FD_184645 | JGI IMG/M metagenome (GOLD analysis project Ga0209138, IMG submission 184645) | Marine microbial communities from expanding oxygen minimum zones in the Saanich Inlet - ESP_153SG_22_DNA (SPAdes) (version 2) | ecosystem: Environmental > Aquatic > Marine > Intertidal...
TCATCTGTAGCTTTTGAACCTTTCGCTCCATAGAACCCATTTGAAGCACTTGCCCATCCTGTTTCTCCAATATGGATTGGTTTATGTATTCCTAAACTTTTAATGTAGCGTGCTACACTGTCTATTTGAGAAATGGCGTATTCATTGGCGCGATTCATGGCAATATAAATTCGTTTTAAACTAGACAGTTCTGTTTCTTGTCCAAAAACACCCCAAAAAACGGGATTGTAATGGGTGTCATGCATGGGATAGGTGTGAACAGACAAATAGTCCACAGCTTTTATTAATTTTGTAAGGTCTTCTACATGGTATTGAGGATCTCCCCCGCCCCAAGAAGCAAAATTATCCGAACTGGTTATCCATAGGTCTTTTGATAAATCTCCTTTTTCTTTTAAGGATTGTAAATGTGTAACCCATTTTAAAATAACATTGGGTTGTACATAATAAGAGGTAGCCCATTTTACCATGGCCTCATTACCTACAGCAATGATTTTTACAATCTCAGGATATTCTTGTGCTAAAGAAACTGCACGATCAATTTCTGCAGCATTGTTTTCGCTTTCTATGTTGTGATCTAAAGGTTTATCGGTCCAAGCATTTTTACAATCAATCCAAGCGCCTAACATCAAATACATTTCAAAAGTGGGATCTTCGTCTTTTAATTCGCGGATTGCTTTTAAAATATTAGATGCATGCGCTAATTGAACATTATACGTTCGTAATATCCGGATATTCATTGCGTAGAGAATTTTCATATCTTCTTTTAGTTCTCCTATTGACGGTTGAAAATCTCTTGATGATTTTCGATACCCACCATAAGAAATGGCTAAATAGCTTGAATTTCCTAATATATCTTTGGCAGTCACTTCTTTTTCTGTTTGATCGTTTGCTGTGAGTTCTTTTTGTTTACTTTCTTTACAAGACATTACAAGAAAAACAAGCAGTATTAATTTTAATATGTGTGATGTTTTTCTCATAATCTCATATAGACATTATTTTAATCGATTTTTTGTAATTTGTACGTTTAATTGAACAACTTCACCATTGCGATTAAATACTTGATTGCTTATTTCTACATCTAAACTTAAGTTGTTAAACGTTTTGGAGGTTCCGTTACTGAAGTCAACCGTTAAACTATCTTCATCAGCAATGGTGTATATTACAGGGATTTGACAATAGGTGAAACATAAAGAGTCCTTAGAAATCAAAATGCTTTCTTTTTTTGAAGGGATTGCTATGTAATTAAAGATGTTACTTTCTTGTAAAAACTCATCTTTTCGCAATAAACGTGGATTGAATCCGAGTTTTCCTTCGGAAACCTCTACCCCTAATTCACCAAAACGAGATAAAACATCTTCTTTTACTTGTCCCGTCATTCCAGGTTGTTGTGCACCTTTTCCTGCCGGTGTATGTGAATATGCATCGGTTGAAAATGCACCGTATAGTTTTGGTGATTTATGAACACCAATTCCTGCATTAATTTCATAATAATGATCTAACAAACTGCCTATTGTAACTGCATCAGTTTCAGAATCAATGGCTGAATTACAAGTTTCCAATACTGCTAATTGTAATTTAGAAACCATATGCCAATAAATAGACCCTAAACCTTCATAGCCATAAAAGGTTCCTGAACGTCCTGTAAAAGCCTTATGATTAAAGACTTCTTCAAAGATTTGAAGAATTTTTGGTGTTTCTGATTTGACAAGTGCATCATAAGATGTTCCTGAAAGTTCTAAAAGAGCTGCTTTTAAATCATTAGCATTTTTAAAGTTTCCATTAAAATGGTGATCTCCATTAACGTCTTTCTCTACAATCTGCACATTTCCGTCGGATACGAGTTGTTCTAATAATTTGGAAGATGCTACAGCAGACTCTGAAATTGTATTACGTTCAATAAACCCTTTTAGTTCTTTGTTTGGATATAGTAAATAGCTGTACTGATCGGGACGGAACAGTTTACTGGTTTTCATAGCATCCAAAACAGATAAGGACTGTTTAGAAGATAAATATTTTGAGCTTAATGCCGCAACCTGTCCTTCTAACATTTCGTCTAAATATGAAATTGAAACGCTGTTATTTTCATTGATAGTCATCAAATTATAGGCATGGTATAAGTTATCTTCTCGCTTATTTACTTCAATTGAGTGCTCTAAATACTGGAGACTTACCTCAATAAATGATTTTATATCATCAATAGCAATTTCATTTTTTCTACCTGAAAAAGCTGTATTGTAAATTTGATCTCTATAATTGCTTCCTGCATTTCCTAAGGCATCTAGGATCATTTTTCTGTCTGTATCATTGATACGCTCAGAAAGTAACTGTTTATTCTCTAATAACGTTGTGTGAATAGCCTTGAAGAATGTCACAAGCTCTTTGGAAACTTCGACAGTTTCTAAATCGGATTGCACCACAACAGTATCAAAGAATTTTAGAAAACGTCGTAAATAATACAACGTTACCATAGAAACTCCACTTCCTACTAAGGCATTGTTAGCATCATTCCATTCGGGACGTTGCGTATTCATCCAAATTCCACCTTCAGGGATAAAGTTTGAGAGTTTCGCTAAAGTTGTAGCTAATATTTTTTCAATGAAATTAACTTTTACAATGAATCGATTTTCATCGCGAAGTAAAGCACCATCTGCTCCCAGTTCTGTACGTTGTTCTCTAATTTTATGATCTAATGCTTCATCAAATTCAATGGTGTCTTTTGGATTTTCAAGCAGGGCTTTGTAATTTTTAATTTTGTAAGGAACATTGGCATAGACAAAAAAATCTTTATCAAAAAGGGTTGCTAATTTTCCTGGTTGATGACTTTCAATAAACTCTAAAAATTTGAGTAAATAAATCACTTGATGATCTCCCCAATATCCAATATACGACCATGGATCGTCTGGCTCAATAGTTTCCCAATCAAAACCACCTTTGGTAACACGGTAGGGGTTGTAACCATCAAAAGTAGTTGCGTTTAAAAACTTATGAATCATACTTTCAATAAACGCTGGATAGGAATGCGCTAAGGCTTCCCAGTTTTGGAAAATATCACGCCAATTTCCTTCGTAATCTAATATTTTTGAACCGTCAATTTCACTTTTGGTGTTTATGGAGAATTTATTCCAAGGTCGACTCGGATCTCCATGACGACGGCTAAATTTTAATGGCATATATTCAAAACATAAGCGTCTAAAGTTCATGTCATCAACTTCATTAGCGAGCGATTGTAAAACTAAAAGTGAGAATTTTTCTGGAAGTTTCTCAATAATTGTTTCAGTAGTTCTTGCAACTTTTTTATTGGCTTTTAGAAGATAATTTTTTAAATCCCATTTTTCAATCTGATAATTATCATCAAAAATTCCACCTCTCATAATATTGAATAAGGTATTTGAAAAATGACGTATATCTCTAAATTTATCTGCTGAAAGCTGTAATCCATCAGAAGCTGCATTTAAAGCGATTAAACGTGAAGTTCCTTTCTCAATTTTTTGATTGATAAGTTCCCATAAACCATCGTTGGCTTTAATTTGATTAATTAGTTTTGCAATTGATGAATGGTTTTTATTCACTTCTGCAACTAGCATCCATTCTTTGTTCTCTAGCGACGATAACACGATTTGAGAATTCACAAAATAAGCACCTTTTTCGGCTTTAACATCTATTTCTCCTGAAATAGGGTGTTGTTTTCTAAAGGTATCGAGTTGTAATGACGATAATAAATGTTTAGAATTTTCTAAACCTAAAGACCAAACGATATTGGCTTTTAGGGCTTCACTAGGCTCTGCTTTATCTACAATGATCGCACTTAAAGCATAGATTCCTAAACCAGAACTTTTATCTAACTCACTGCGTTTGTATGCATCAACCAAATTACTACTTGCGTTTTGTAAATCGCTTCCTACTCCGTAGGGTAGAATGTTTTGAATTCCATCCAATACATTAATTTCAACCTTAGATGTTGAAGTATTGATAAGTTTCGATTTTTTTATAAATCCAAATGTATTTGTAGAATTCCATTGGTACTGAAAAGTCAGCTCTAAATCGTGATTAATTTCTTCAAATAAGACTTTGTTGCCATACTCATTTTTGTATAGATTTCGAGTGGTTCTATACGTTCCCGCAAAACGATCAGAAAAAGGTTCCCATAAATGAACTTGATCATTTTTGACAACTTGAAAAATAGATTTACTTCCTGTGATTTCAGCGGATTCCGTAATTTTATCATCTGTATAATACGGAAACAAAGCAAATTCAGAGTTTTTTCTTCCAGCAGTTAGGCCTCCATTACTTGAAATAAACATCCAGTGATTAGAATCACTAACGATGCTCATAAAAAATGGTCTCATTTTATCACTATTCGAAATCTTGTAATAGACTTCGTTGTCTATGTTTACTAAGGTTCCTTTGATCTCTCCTCCTTGATTTACATCTTTATCTTTCACTGAAAAAATAGCTTTTTTTGTCATTTAATTTTTTGTCAACAAACCTCATTTTAATGGTTTTATATGAGGCTTTATTATTTTTAATATCTTTTAATTACTTATAATTAATTGTTTTTAAACGTAATCTATTATTTTTTAAAATAAAAAGGTTAGGCAGTAAATCTGTTCATCCCAACCTTTTTATTTAGTGTTTTAATTCATTTATATAGATAAATGATATTATGGTGTTTCTCTTACAGATATGTTATCGACATACAATATTGCTGCACTATTAACAATTTCAATTAAAAAGGATAAGCCTCCTTCAACTTGATTTGCATTTGCAGCCGTTGTAAACGTAAATGTTTTAGTTTCCCAAGCTGTTGTTGATACAGACGAAGTGTTATCCGTAAGAATGTGTTGCGTTGCTGCTACAGATCCACCGTCTGCACCTTCAGAAAATGTAAATGCTTTTACAAGTCCACCTTCACCCAATACATCAGAAGCAAGGATATCAAATTCAACTGTATAAGATGTGTTTGGAGTCACTACACCTGTTCCAAATCGTTCCATTTTTAAACCTACAGCTACACCAGGTGAACCTTGTAATTGAGCTGATTGAGAACCTCCGTTGTTAACGGTCGTTGAAATAGTTACGCCATTAAAAAATTGCCAGCAACCTACATCACCCGCTTCAAAATCTCCATTAGCTAGTAACTCACCTGCTGGGGGTTCTGGACAATCGCCACCAGCGCCGCCGCCGCCGCTATTGCCGCTGCCGTATAGTTTTAAGTCATCAAAATAATAGGTATCTGTGCTCGTTGTATTTAAATCAAAGAAAATTACAATTTTGTTAAATTTATCACTGTCTGCAGCTGTAAAAGGGAATGTCAATTCTTCCCATCCACTGGTTACTGAGGTTGTTAAAAACTTTTCAGAATTGTTACCAGCGTTTCCAATTTCTTCTAACTTTAATCTCACTTCAGTATTTGGTCTTGGAGACCATACTTTAATTTTAAATCCTGTATTTGCATTAAAATCTAGTTTTGCATCTAAATCATATTGATTGTTATCCCAAGGGTTGTTATTACCTCTTACAACTTTACCAACTTTACATGAAGTGTTTACAGTATTGTCAAAATCTGGATTATCTACCCATGAAAAACCTGCACCATCAGAGATAAAATCTGCAGATGGATCTGTTTGAAAGGTCATGTTTAGGTTTGCAGCATTGTAAGATTCCATTGTTTCTGGAGTACATGTGCCGTCACCGCCACCGCCGCCGCCGGTACCGCCGTTACCTTCGCCATAAAGCATTAGGTCGTCTATATAATATGTTTGTTCAGTTGAAGTACCTAATTCAAAAAATACTACAACTTTATCAAACTTGTTAGAATCTGCACTTTCAAAATCAAAGGTAAGCTCTTCCCATGCTCCAGCACTGTCTGCCGATGTCGTAGCTGAAACTTCATTAAAAATACTTGAATTAGTCTGATCTTCTAATTTTAATAATACAGGTGTACTTGCAGTTGGTGACCATACTTTTAGTTTAAATCCTGAATTTGAATCGAAATCTAATTTCGCATCTAAAATTAATTGATTGTTTGCATACTGTGCAGCACTGGTTCTATTGATCTGTCCCACTTTACACGATGCATTTACATCATTTTCAAAATCTGGATTGTCGATCCAAGAAAAACCTGCACCATCTGAAATAATACTAGCAGTTGGGTCAGACATAAATGTCATATTAAAGTCGGAAGCAGATAATGACTCTGCAGTTTCAGCATCACAAGTTTCTTCGACTTCAGTAACATTAATTGTGATTTCATCAGAAAAGATATCGAATGCTCCTGCAACGTTTGATGATTTTAATACTACTAAGTAAGTTCCATTTTCATAAACATTTACGGGATTGATAAGATTAGAAGTGCTTTCATCTCCAAAATCCCATTCATACATGGAGGCATTTATTGAGGTATTAATAAAGGTCACAGTTCCTGTACTCGAATTAATCGTATACGTAAAACCAGCTGTAAGTTGTGGTAATACGGCTTCATCATCGTCACAACCAATAAAACTGATTGCTAAGATAAGTAGTGATACTTTTTTTAATGTTTTAATTAAATTTTTCATTGTCTTTTGTATTAGTTATTTCTGTTATTTGTATACTCTTACGTAATCAACTAGCATGTTTTGTGGAAACGTCTCTCCACTTACAGGACTACCAGGAAAATTACCTCCTACGGCTAAATTGATGATGATGTAAAACGGTTTATTAAAAACCCAATCTCCAGTCACATCAGTTGGTTCTATTGCTTCAGTGTCACCAGTTGCTGGAACTCCATCGTTTAATGTGTAAATAGCATCTTCTGGAGTGACTTCAATATCTGAAGGTGTAATTTGATTGTATAATACATCATCAATATAATAATTGATATAATCTGGACCCCACTCGATTCCAAACACATGGAAACCAGCATCAAAACGGTCATTTCCTAGATTGTAACTTTTAGTTACTTGACCTTGAGGTTCTGTTTCACCAGAATAACCTGGTCCGTGAATAGAACCACTTACTTTAGTAGGTTCTTGTCTGCGGTATTCCATAATATCAATCTCACCACATTGAGGCCATCCGTCTACATCATAATTATCTCCTAAGAGCCAGAATGCAGGCCAGAGTCCAGATCCACCAGGAACTTTAATACGGGCTTCAAAACGTCCATAAGCTTGAGAAAATTTTCCTTTGGTAAGTAGCTTGGCTGATGTATATGAAGAACCGTTATAAGATTCTTCAATAGCAGAAATTACTAACAACCCATTTTGAACCGTTACATTTTCTGGACGATCGGTGTAATATTGCAATTCGTTGTTGCCCCATCCATTGACACCTGTTCCAATATCATAGTTCCAGATTTCAGGATTGGGAGCACCTTCTACATCAAATTCATCTGACATAACCAAATTTGTGTAAGTCGCAACTGTTTGAGTTTCGTCGTTAGAACAATTCGTAAGTGTTAAAACTAGTGCAAAAACAAAGGTCTTTAACACTGCTGTTTGAACCCTCATCTTATGTTTATTTATATTATTCATGTTTTATTGTTTTGTTGTTTCTTTATTATTGTTCTCTAAAAAAATACATATTATCGACGTGAAGTTCAGTCACATTAGAAGATTTTATATTTTCAATGATGATAATATTAACCCCTGTCTTGTCCAAGCCAGTTTCTGAAGTTGGCCTAAGAGGAATTTTTATGGTTTTCCATACGCCTCCAATTTCAAAGGTTGCATTACTTTCAGTATCATTGATATCCCCTGTTTGGTCAGACCACTGATATGTTTGACCTCCAATACGCTGCTGTTGTAAAGTAGTCTGTTCTGTATTTTCATTCTTTAAAACAACAAGCATGTCAATATCGGTTGGCAAGTCTACAGGCATTAGTATATCTATACTAAAATGGGTCATTTCTGAAATATCTAAAGGAGTTACAAGTTTGGTCCCCACAAAATTAAAGTTCGTATAGTGGATGACATTTTGTCCATTTATAACAACTTCTCCTCCTTCAGTTGTTTGATACGGTTGCCAATAGCCATTGTAAAACTCTACAGGAACATTTTCATAAGCGTCACTAAAAACAGAGATGACATCATCAGAATCTGTTGTTGGAGTTGGTGCGTCTTCAAAACCACCCGTAGCGTTTAATGTTAAAGATCCTTCTGCTTCTACGCCACCTAGACTAGCTGTTATTACTGATGAACCAACACTAACACTAACAACACCAAACTGATTAACAAATGCAGAACTTGGATTGGAAGATGTAAAGTCAAAATAACTTGGTGCTACATTAATGGTTTTGTTAAGTCCAGAACCCAAATTAAAAGTTTGTGTAAGGCCTGATAATTCTAAATCAATTCCTGAAAAGGCATCTTGAACAAGATCTTCGCCATTTAAGATAGCAGGTCTTGGTTGACCGATGGTTCCAAGTCTTTCAAATTTTAATTCGTCAATCCAAAAGGTGTAACCAGATCCTCCAGTGTTTTCAGTCCCTGCCGAATACCAAAACATTCCTCTTTCATCAAAAAGTTTTGAAGGGTCTGGAATTGGAATAACGAATTTTGTCCAGTTTGAACTGAAGCTTAAATTGGTTTCGCTTACTTCATATTGGTTTAACCCAAAGTCTTGTCCAAATCCAATAGCTCCAATGACAACGCCTTGAGAAGCTTTTGCCCAAAAGGTAAGTGCATCGAACTCTGTAAGATCACGACCTGAGCCATCGACTCTAAGAATACCTCCTGCATAATTTCCATCAGGATCATTTGCGTTTGGTACATCAAATCGCATGGAAGCTTGACTTTCATAGCCTTCATTTTCGTCAACTGACCATGCGGTTGCTTTAGAACCTGTGTATGGAAAGTAAAAATCACTTCCGAGTCCTACAGGAGAGTCCGTGAAGATTTCGCCTGTTTTGGAAAGGGTAGCAAATTCCGTTTGATCAGAAATATCTCTTTCACAACTCATAGTAATTACAAAAAGTAAAGCAGTGAGAAGTGTGATTCTTGAATACATAAATTTTATATTTTTCATTTTTACAGTGTTTTATTTTCCAATATTAATATGAATGTAGGTTCTAATTTCCCATTCACTTCCATTAGGAAATCCTACAGAACTGATAGGCGGTACTGCTGGATAGGTGTTGGGAGGAATAAACGTTGGGGAGTATCGTGGCGAATGTTCATCTAAAGAACGCCATGTTCCACGTATACCAACTTGTGTATTTGGAAGGATAAACCAATCTGGTTTTCCTAGGGTTGTCGATAGGTCTAACATTGTCTGTACAGGATATGTTAAGTTAAAATCGCGGTGGTAATCAAAAGGACCCCAATCATTAAATTTAAAAGAATATGTTAGCTTTAATTTGTTATAGATTAATCGAACATCTCCACCAACTCGTTCTATTAAACGATCATCACTACCGTTTGCTTGTGCATTACCAGCATAAAAATTAGCAATAAATCCAAGGTCAGGATTTAGTTTAGAAACAATTCGTGAATGTGCTTCCCATAAATCTTGAGCAGGAGCTGAATTTGGGAACGCAAAAGAAGTACGATTCGCTAAGAAACCAACGGCTGCATCTTGAGCTGTTGGGTGATGACGAAAAACAAAACCAAGGTTGAATGCAAATTTTGCATCTTCAGCACGGTCGTTATCCCACTCATACATCCATGTTCCTGGAGTTGGATCGTATGTTAATAAGAGTTCTCCAGCTGTAGTTTCTCTGTTGCCTCTGACTGCAAAGGGATCATCTTGAACGTTTCTTAGACGTCCAGGTCCTCCATTTAAATCGTTAGGCATGGCAGCAACAATTGGTTTTTGCCACAAGAAATTAGGTGCAATTTGAAAATCTCCAAAAGTATATGCAAACCCTGAAAGGAAATTATTTTGGTTACCACTTCCAGAATCTTTTAATCTCCATCCAGTAAATGTTTGGGTTTGATCCGATCCACCATTGGCTACTAAGCCCATGCTAGCCCCTTGTGCATACCACATAAAAGCTCCTTTTTGATAGGTTAACTTGGCTTTTGCACCCCAGTTGTCATTTTCATTAATTTTATCTGTGTAGATTACATAATTATCCGTAGTTCCTTCGGCGATTTGAAATTCACGACCGTTTAAAGGTTGTCCACCCCAGATACCCCCAACATCAAAAATAAAATTGCCAAATTTTCTTGTGGCATGTAAGGTAAGTCTACGAGTTTTTGGAAGTGGAATTGCAATTGAAGTTACTGCACTACCAACATCATCAATATCTTCGTGGTAAACGGTTGTTAGATCCCAGTTTCCTAATCTTTTTCCGTACTTTAAGAGTATGGCAGGGTTAGCTCCCCACCAAAGTTGAGGGCCAAAAGCCGCTTTTAAACCATTTAGAGTTCCTTTAGCGTCAAATTCAATACCTGAAATTTCTCCGTTATACAAATCTAAATTTGGACCATAATTGGCTTCTCTATAGAGGTTAAAGAAATCCCCTTCATATGCCCAGTGATAGTGTCCTGTTCTATAAAAACCTCTTAAATTGAAATCTTTAGCATTCCAATCAAATTCAGCGTTGTAAATTCTTACTCTGTTTGGATCCGTAATCACTACATTACCATCATCTGTATTTACCTCAAATGAACGTCCTGGATTTTCATAGAATATTTCATCAATTGGATTTTCAGCAACATTACCAAGAATATTGAAATTTACATTGGCACGCATATTAGAAGCAGGGTTTGCTTCTACTCCAATAAAATAGGATTGCATGTGATCAAAGCCGAGTTCGTTTGGATTAACATTCGAATTAGGGTCTTCATTATCGGGAGTTGTAATAAGTGTACCACCTGTGTTGAAGGTTGTAGACTCTATTCTTAAATTGCTTAGTTTTAATTTTTCATTACCTCCTAAAGCTGCTTTATCTCCTCTTGCGCGCAGAACCGCATCCATTAATTCGATGTTGTCAAAATGAGTTTCAACAAAATCCGGTGTAACACCAGCATCATAAGGGTTTAGTTGGTGTGCTATTTTTAAGGCATAATAAGATGCTCGTGGATATAAGGTATACAGGCCTCGTTCATTTGTTGGACCTTTAGCACAGATTCCAAACCATTCTTCATTCATATTATTTTCTCCTGGAGTGTAATCGAGTTGATAACCTCCATTAGACCAGGAGGCATTGTTGTCATGAACTTCTAAATTTTTAGTTTGTCCAAATTTCCACCAACCATCGCTAAACTGGAACGTGAAACCACCAATTGCATTTTCTGATTTTCCTAGACCTGCTGCATTCAAATAAATATCTTTCCAATTTGATACCATATAATAGGCCTGCATTTTTTGGTCTTCGGCATTGTCAAGGACATTAAAAGCGTCTGAACCAAATTCAGTTAACATGATTGGCATGTCTAATTTTTCTTTGACAGTTTCAAATGCGTCCGTAAATGAAGCTCCACGATACATATTTGTTCCAAAAACATCAACATCCTTACATTCTTCAGCAATAATATCTATAAATAAAACATCTCCATTACAGATTGCTATAGGATGAGATGAATCGATACTTTTCATTTTGATCGATGCTTCGTTCATTAACCTATACATAGGTCTTCCACGCTTTTCTCCAACGAAATCTCTTTTTTCTTCTTCGTCTGGGAAGTCTTCAGTTTCTGCACCTGCCCAAAACAGTCCGTAATTATTTTCATTTCCTAATAGAAACATCAATAAACCAGGAGTATCCTTATAATCTTCGGCTAATTTAGTAACTTCAGACAATAACAACTCTTGTGTTGCTTTATCACTATAGTCAGTTACTGGTACCCAAGCACCATTTATAGTAAGCCCATAACGACCAAATGAGTGATTTAACATGGTATAAATACCGTAGTTTTCGTAAATGTACTGAATCCATTTTGGCTGTGCTCCTGTATATTGTCTTATAACATTAACCCCCATATTTTTCAGTAGACCCATTTCTGCATCCAGTGCTGCTTTGATTACATCATCAGATTGATTCCATAAACTGTATGAGTAATTTGTTCCTATTGGGAAATAGTCCCAGTTCATTCCGTTGATCATGAAGTCTTCTCCATTCACTACTAATTTCATTCCATTTTCATTATTAACAACTCTCACCTTGTCTGCCTGAGCAAAAGCGCTTGTTGTTATTAAAAAGAGAATTAATCTTACAAAAGTGTTTTTCATAATTTGATTTTAAAAATTATTATTTTTAGATTTTGTTTATAGTTTTGATAAATATACTCACTTAGCAATGTATAAGTGACAATAAAAAGCACTACAAAAAACATACAAAATAAAAAAAACTAGAAATTTTGATCTATTTATCAAAAAAAGATCGACATAATAGATAAATCAATGGTTTAAAAAAATTCAATAGCCGCATAAAAACTGATGAAGCATTAGATAATGTAGTGGTAATGTATAGCTAATCAACTTACCTGACTTGAGTAAAACACAAGTGTATGGTTTAAATTATGATTTTTTTATCCTAAATCAACCATTTTATGTTGGGGTGTTGTTATAAACACGGGAGTTTAGTTAGAATAAAAAAATAAATGAACTACTAACGTATGTAATGTTGCACATAAATACAATCTATGTGGATTTTTCTTAACAATTTAGTTAAATTTACAACTTAATAGCTAAAGAAATTAGATTGTAACTTTGAAAAAAAATAGAATGAAAAATTACATTGCCGAAAATATAGGTACCTTTAGTATGATTTTTTGTGGTTGTGGTGCCATGGTAATCAATGATTTTACAGGGGGTACAATCACTCATCCAGGAGTTGCAATTACTTGGGGTCTTATTGTAATGGCTATGATTTATGCCTTTGGCGATATTTCAGGAGCGCATTTTAATCCCGCAGTGACTCTAGGCTTTGCCGTAGCTAAAAAATTCAGTTGGTACGAGGTTCCTAAATATATAGTTTCACAGTTTATTGGAGCTATAACTGCATCCTTGTTATTACTCTATTTATTTCCTGAAAGCGATTTAGGAGCAACACTACCAACGATTGAACCGTTAAAAGTTTTTATAATAGAATTACTACTTAGCTTTTTCTTAATGGTTGTAATAATAAATGTCTCAACTGGGAGTAAAGAAATTGGACCTATTGCCGGGATTGCTATTGGCAGTGTCATTCTTTTAGAAGCGATGTTTGCTGGCCCCCTAACAAAAGCTTCCATGAATCCTATCCGTTCGTTGGCACCTGCCCTTGCTTCTGGAAATTTCACACACTTGTGGGTATATCTTACGGCTCCTTTTATTGGAATGTTTCTGGCCGTTTACAGCTGTAAGCTTGTAAAAAACGACAATTGTTGCGATGATAAATGTTAATATTTGTTTAATTATATATTCAATTAATTAAACAAGATGTATTTTTACGGTATAAATCATACAATTTATGTCAAAGAAAAATACAATCTCTCAAAACTCCCTCATAGATCTATATATGGAGCATGTTTTGGAACATAATCATGCCCCAAAATCAGTTTATGCATTTGCAAAATCTAACGGCTTTGAAGAATCAGAGTTTTACATGTTTTTTGCAAACTTTGAAACCCTTGAAAGTACAATATTTAGTATGTTTTTCGTGAACACAAAAAATACACTAGAATCTAGCAAGGATTACCCTACTTACGATTCAAGGAACCAGTTGTTAAGTTTTTACTATACCTTTTTTGAAAATTTGACTGCCAATAGAAGTTATGTTGTTTATGCATTAAGTGAAAATTGCAACAAACTTGAAAACCTAAAAAAACTAAAAGGGTTACGTTCTAAATTTTTGGACTATATTGATGAATTAGATATTGAAGTCCTTCAAATAAAAAACAAACAATTAGAACACCTAAAAGACAGTATTGTTCAGGAATCTTACTGGGTACAACTTATGATTACTTTAAAATTCTGGCTCGATGATACTTCAATCTCATTTGAAAAAACAGATATTTTTATTGAAAAATCAATCAATGCCAGTTTTGATTTGATTTCAATTTCTCCACTAAAAAGTGTTGTAGATCTTGGAAAGTTTATGTTTAAGGAAAAAATTAGCATGAACTAATATGAAGTCAATTGACAGAATCCCAACTTCAAAAATTGAACGTGCTGGAAAACTCGTTTCAACAGGTGCCAAGGTTGGTGTAAATTACCTCAAATATTACGGAGAAAAAATTACCAAAACAAAAGAAGAAGCAAAAGACAATCTGAACAAAAATAATGCTGAGGATATTTATTCAGGGTTAAAACAACTCAAAGGAAGTGCCTTAAAAGTTGCCCAAATGCTCAGTATGGAAAAAAGTATTTTACCACAAGCCTATGTGGAAAAATTCTCTTTAGCACAATTTTCAGTCCCCCCCTTATCCTCACCTCTTGTAATTAAGACTTTTAAAAACTATTTTGGGAAGCATCCCAATTTGATTTTTGATGAATTTGATTCCGAATCTGTGAATGCTGCGAGTATTGGGCAGGTTCATAAAGCAGTGAAAGATGGCAAGCAATTAGCCGTTAAAATTCAATATCCTGGAGTCGCAAATAGCATCAAATCGGATTTAGCGTTAGTAAAGCCTATTGCAGTAAAAATGTTCAATATTAAAGGGAAAGATTCCGATAAATATTTTCAGGAAGTTGAAGATAAATTGGTCGAAGAAACCAATTATAAGCTTGAGATTTCTCAAAGTAAAAAAATAGCAGACGACTGCGTTCATATACCTAATTTGTTATTTCCTGAATATTATGAAGATTACTCTTCAGACCGTATTATTACTATGGATTTCATGAAAGGTGAACATTTATCTGAATTCACAAAACACAATACAGATAAAGCGAAGTCTAACCAACTTGGACAGGCGCTTTGGGATTTTTATATGTATCAAATACACAAACTCAGAAAAGTACATGCCGATCCTCATCCTGGAAATTTTCTAGTAAATGAAAATGCGCAACTTATTGCACTCGATTTTGGTTGTATGAAATCCATTCCAGATGAGTTTTACATTCCCTATTTTGAATTATCGGATAAAAAAATCATTGACAACCCAGTGTTGTTTAAAGAAAAGTTGTATGAATTAGAAATTTTAACTCCAACCGATACCCCCGAGGAATTAGATTTTTTTACAGCAATGTTTCATGAATTACTGAGCGTATTTACGTTGCCATTTCATAATTCTGTATTTGATTTTTCAGATCCTGATTTTTTTAATAAAATTGGAGACTTAGCACAACGGTACAGCAAAAGCACTGAACTCCGAAAGTTTAACGGAAATCGTGGTTCCAAGCATTTTATATACATCAATAGAACATTTTTTGGGTTATACAATCTAATGTTTGATTTGAAAGCGTCGGATATAAAAATTAACCAATTTAAAAACTACTAAATGCTACACTTGAAACGCCAAGATTTTGATGATTTAGACCATGTTTACAGAATAAATATGATGAATAGTTGTTCCGGTTTTAAATCGGCAAATCTAATCGGAACCAAATCAAATGATGGCACTCCAAACGTTGCTGTATTTAGTTCGGTTACCCATTTAGGTTCCAATCCCCCATTATTAGGAATTGTATTTAGACCCGTTTCAGACGTGCCAAGAAATACCTATGAAAACATTAAAGAGACAGGACAGTTTACTGTGAATCACATCCACCTAGATATTATTGAACAAGCCCACCACACATCTGCCAAATATGATAAAAGCATTTCGGAATTTGACATTACAAAGCTAGAAGAAGAATACAAAAACGATTGGCATGCGCCTTTTGTAAAAGGGGCGCCTATTCAAATGGCTCTAACCTATTGTGAAGAATATCTGATTAAAGCAAATAATACGATACAATTGATTGCTGAAATCAAAGATTTATACATTCAAAACGATATTGTGGAAGATGATGGGTTTGTAAACCTAGCCAAAGCTAATATTGTTGCCATAAATGGTTTAGACGGCTATGCCTTACCTTCTTTGAAACAACGCATTGAGTACCAACGCCCAAAGAAATAAAGTTGAATTCCTATTGAAAAAATCTGATCTCCCTTCCAAAGTTTGTGTTTGTTGCTTGAGACCATTTATATGGCGAAAAAAATGGGAGAAAAATTGGGAATCAGTGAAATATTGCAGTAAAAAATGCAGCAGTCAACGAAAAATAACAACTTAGTTTAGTTCGGAGATATTCAAAATAATATTTCAATGACTACAACTTCAGACTAAATTATTTAAAATGAAAACACTTCGTCTAATTCTTGGAGATCAACTCAATATTAAACATTCTTGGTATTCAACTGTTTCAGACTCGAATGTGTATTGCATGTTTGAAATGCGTCAAGAAACAGATTATGTAAAACACCACATTCAAAAGGTAGTTGGATTTTTTGCAGCCATGCGCAATTTCTCAAATCAATTAGAATCCAAGGGTCACAAGCTTATATATTTAACTTTAGATGATTGCAACAACAGTCAAAACCTAGAAGATAATCTCAAAAACATCATAGCTTCCCATGAGATAAAATCTTTTGAATATCAATCACCAGATGAATATCGCTTGGATGCGCAGCTCAAATCCATTTGCAATACACTTTCAATTTCGTTTAAAGAATTTGACTCTGAACATTTTTATACTAAACGCGATGAATTTTCTCTGTTTTTTGAAGGAAAAAAACAGTTCTTAATGGAACGGTTTTATAGATATATGCGCAAAAAACATCACATTTTAATGAATGGCGAACAGCCTGAAGGAGGTGAATGGAATTACGACAAAAGCAATCGCAATAAATGGAAGGGGGCTCCTAAAGTTCCACCATTTTTGGATTTTAAAAACCCTGTAAGTAACATTCTAAAAACAATACATACGAGTGGCATTCAAACTATAGGGCGATTTGATTTCACTACATTTTCATATCCAATAAACAGAGAACAATCCTTAGAACAACTTGATTATTTTAATCAAAATTTATTGATCCATTTTGGCGATTATCAAGATGCATTACATACCAACGAAGTGTATTTATTTCACTCACGTTTATCGTTTGCAATGAACCTAAAACTCATCAGTCCCAAAGAAATTGTGGATGCTGTTATGGCGCATTACCGAGCCAATGATAACGAAATCTCAATTTCTCAAGTCGAAGGCTTTATTAGACAAGTCATTGGTTGGCGCGAATATATGCGAGGCATGTACTGGGCACAAATGCCCGAATACAAATCATTGAATACGCTTGACAATCATCACAAAATTCCTGATTTCTTTTGGACAGGCGACACAAAAATGAATTGCTTGAGTAAAACAATAAATAATTCATTGGACAACGCTTATGCACATCACATTCAGCGATTAATGATCACAGGGAACTATTTATTATTAACTCAAACCAACCCAGACGAGGTTGACGATTGGTATTTAGGAATATATATTGATGCCTTGGAGTGGGTGCAACTTCCAAACACACGAGGTATGAGTCAATTTGCGGATGGAGGAATGATCGCGACAAAACCCTATGTTTCCTCTGGAAGTTATATTAATAAAATGAGTAATTATTGTACTGACTGTAAATACAACGCCAAAGAACGATTAGGAGAAAGTGCCTGCCCTTTTAATAGTTTATATTGGAATTTCTTAGATGATAAACGGTCTCAATTAGCCAATAATTTCCGTATGAAAATGATGTATTCAGTATTAAATAAATTTTCAAATGACGAACTAATTGCTATGAAACTAAGAGCTTCGCAAGTCATTGAAACTCCCGATAAATTTTAATTTCATACAAAATATGTTAATATTTGTTTAATTGTTATTTTAATTGCTTGAACATTGTGTATGTTTGAAAAAACATAATCATTGGTTCTAGATACAACATACTACAACAAGGAACACAAGCATTTACTTGATAATTTTGTGGGCAAACCCTATTCCTTAATTCAAGCAATTAAGCGCCGTGGAGTGGGATCAAAACGTATGATAGTTGACAAAGTCAGCCCAAACTTAAATTCCATTTTAAATACAGTCTCTGATTTAAATTATGCAAATATAGAAATGCGTAAGAATGGTATTTTAATACACATAACAAAAGGACTTAAAAATTTTACTTGGGCAATTCCCTTTTACCATTTGGTACTTTATAAAACCGATGGCATGAGTATTCATGCACAAGGAAAATTTATACATTTTAAAAAATCAAAGACTTTTTATGAAAATAAGAAATTCTTAAGCTCTTTATTGAACGAAAAAGTTTTATTTGACGAACAATATAAAATTCCTGTAGTATGAGTTTAGGAATTATAGAAATTGATCGTATTATTGAAATGGCTTGGGAAGATCGTACTACTTTTGAAGCAATTGAACATCAGTTTAAATTGAATGAGCAAGAAGTAATCAAACTTATGCGAACACAAATGAAACCAAAAAGTTTTAGATTGTGGCGTGCCCGAGTACAAGGCAGAAAAACAAAACATCAAAAACTTCGGACTTTTGAATCCGGAAGATTCAAATGTTCTAGACAGCGTCAAATAACTCATAATAAAATATCTAAGCGTTAAAAAAATTATATGGATACTAAAATTACTACAAAAAATAAAAAACTATTAAATGGTTTTTCGAATCATGAAATTGGTGATGATCATCTATTTACAGGGCTAGAAACTCCAATGAAAAAGAACGCTTTTAGTATTTCTGATGGCGAAAAGAAAAAGAAAATTGCTATTTTATTTGAAGAAATAATGGATGTTTTGGGTTTAGATTTATCGGATGATTCTCTAAAAGGCACACCTGAACGCGTAGCAAAAATGTATATCGATGAAATTTTTTCTGGATTAAACCCCAAAAATAAGCCAAAAGTTGCGTTATTTGATAATAAGTACCAATACAATCAAATGTTGGTTGAAAAAGACATCACTTTTTATTCCAATTGCGAACATCACTTTGTTCCTATTATCGGAAAAGCGCATGTTTCGTATATATCATCTGGAAAAGTAATTGGATTGTCTAAACTAAACCGCATAGTACATTATTATGCCAAACGACCACAGGTTCAAGAACGCCTCACCAATCAAATTGCAGAAGAATTAAAAGGCATTTTGGGAACCGAGGATGTAGCAGTCATTATTGACGCAAAACACCTTTGTGTATCTTCCAGAGGAATCAAAGACGATGCCTCTGCAACGGTAACCGCATTTTATGGTGGTGCTTTTAATAATTCAGAAAAAATTGCTGAATTACAAAATTATTTAAAACTATAACTATGGATGTTGTAAAACAAGCAGAAGCTTTTGAAAAAAAAACGCTCACTTTTAAAACAACGAGTGAACGTATCGAAGCATCAAGAGAAGTCAAAGCATTAATATTGGGAGTAAATGAAATCTATAAAACTTCTAAAGACCCTGCACTTATGGATCTAATGAAACGCTTAACTATAATTAAACAAAAAATAGAAAAACGATTAAAAGGTCGTCCATTACAAGCATGAAAAAAATTATTATTATTGGAGGTAGTAAAGGAATCGGAAAAGCCATTACAGAAAGCCTTCTTAGCAACCATCAAGTTATCAACATCAGTCGAACCTCACCAGAGTTTCAACACGACAACTTGTCTCACTTTTCTTGCGATGTACTCACAGATGAGTTACCTGAAATTGAATCTGCAGATGGATTGATATACTGCCCTGGAAGCATCAATCTAAAGCCTTTTAATAGATTAAATATTGACGATTTCAAAACCGATTTCGAAATAAACGTTATTGGAGCGGTTAAATGCATTCAAACCTATACCAAAGCACTCGCTACAAGCGAGGCCGCATCGATTGTTTTATTTAGTACGGTAGCCACAAAATTAGGGATGCCATTTCATGCCAGTATTGCAACCGCAAAATCAGCTGTTGAAGGGTTGACGAAATCTGTCGCTGCAGATTTAGCTCCTAAAATAAGAGTAAATGCAATTGCTCCAACAATTACAGATACTGAATTAGCTGCTAAATTTTTGAGAAATGAACGCATGATTGAAAGTACCATTCAAAGACATCCATTAAAAAAATATCTTGAACCTAATGAAGTTGCTGCCATGGCAACATACCTTTTATCTGATGTATCTAAATCCATTTCTGGACAAATTTTTAATCTGGATTGTGGTATTGTCTCTTTAAAATTATAATTAATGAACCTTATAAAATTAGTGGTTATAGCATCCCTACATTTTATTTCAATTACATCTTGTTCACAAATAAAAAAGAATCCAAATATGTCTTTATACTCTATTGAAATTAACAGTCTCGAAGGAACCCCTATCAATCTAAACGACTACAAAGGAAAATATATTCTGTTTGTAAATGTCGCTTCTGAATGTGGATTTACAGGGCAATACGAAGACCTTCAAAAGCTATATGATACCTACCAAGATAAATTGATGGTTATCGGAGTTCCATGCAACCAATTTGGTGGTCAGGAACCTGGTTCTGCAGATCAAATCCAATCTTTCTGTTCAAAAAACTATGGCGTTACTTTTTTAATGACCGAAAAAATTGATGTAAAAGGAGAGAATAAACACCAATTGTATAAATGGTTAACGGAAAAAGAATTAAATGGAGTGAAAAGCACTTCTGTTAAGTGGAATTTTCAAAAATACCTAGTTGATAATGAAGGTGCATTTGTAGATTATTTTTATTCAATTACAAAACCATTAAGTAGCAAAATAACCCGTCAATTAAAATAAATTATGTTTGGAATTTTCAAAACAAAAACCCCAATAGAAAAGCTTCAGGATCGTTACAAAAAGTTAATGTCAGAGTGGCACGAACTTTCAACCACGAATCGATCTGCAAGTGATGCAAAGTATGCAGAAGCACAACAAATATTGGATGAGATTGACAAACTTAATGGCTAATGAAATTCTATAAAGGTTTACTCCTTTTTCTTCTCATTAATTTTAGTGCTCTTGCCATTGGAAGTTGGGTCATGAACGATGGTCCACGAACAGAATGGTATATAAACTTAAATCAAGCACCTTGGTCTCCACCAGGTTGGGTGTTTGGAATGGCTTGGAGCAGTATTATGATTTTGTTTTCAGTATATATGACTTTCTTGATTCAAGTGAACCGATCCAAAAATGTAATCCTATTATTTAGTATTCAATTTGCATTAAATATATTTTGGAATTACTTTTTTTTCAATCAACACTTGGTTCTTTTAGGGTTGCTCAATATCATCATTCTAACGCTTTTGATGTTTTATTTTTTAATTGCATACAAACACTCCCTTCAGAACAAGCGTTTTTACGTACTCCCCTATTGCATTTGGTTAGTACTTGCAACCTCTTTAAATTTTTACATCGCATTATATAATTAGTAACACATGAAAATATATACACTACATAAAAAGCAAAATCTACCTATTAGTGTAGAGGAAGCTTGGGCATTTTTATCTGATCCTAAAAACCTCAAAACCATCACTCCGGAGTATATGAGTTTTGATATAGTATCTGGAGCCGATCGCCCAATGTATCCAGGTCAAATTATACAATACATTGTGACCCCAATTTTAGGTATTAAAACAAAATGGGTCACCGAAATCACCCATGTAAAAGACCAACATTATTTTGTAGATGAGCAACGTTTTGGTCCTTATGCACTTTGGCATCACAAACATTTTATCAAAACAATTGAGGGCGGAGTAGAAATGGAAGACATAATTGACTATAAAGTTCCGATGGGATGGTTAGGTCAACTTGTTCATCCATTGTTGGTAAAACCTAAATTGGAAGAGATTTTTTTCTATAGACAAAAGAAATTAGTTGAATTATTTGGAACATACTAATGAAAACAACTGTTTCCATATTCTGGTTTAGAAGAGATTTAAGACTGCATGACAATCATGGATTATATGAAGCCTTGAAACAGGACAAGACTGTACTCCCTATATTCATTTTTGACAGCTCTATTTTAGAATCTTTACCTAAGAATGATGCAAGAGTTGAGTTTATTTTTGAACAGTTAAAAACAATTCATAAAAATCTCCAAGAACACGGAAGCGGTCTGTCTGTGTACCACGGAATTCCTAAGATTATATTCGAAAAACTTGCAAATCAATATGATATAGAAACTGTATATTATAATCGAGATTATGAACCCTATGCAATTTCAAGAGATCAAAACATTTCTAATTTATTACATTCAAAATCCATCGATTTTAAATCGTTCAAAGATCAAGTGATATTTGAACAAAATGAAATAACTAAAGATGATGGACTCCCTTATAAAGTCTATACTCCTTACTCTAAAAAATGGTTAACCACTTTCAATACCGACCATTATAGCCCATTTAACTCAAAAAATTTATTAGCTAATACCGTCCAATCGGATTCTTATCCATGGGTAGATTTAGAGTCAATGAACTTTGAACCAAACCCTGTTAAAATTGCAGCTTACAAAGTAGAAAGTGGTATCATTGAAAATTATGAAGCTACCCGCAATTTCCCTGCGATTGAGGGCACATCAAAATTAGGGCCCCACTTACGATTTGGAACGGTGAGTATTCGAGAAATAGTTTCCAAAGCAGTTCAACACAGCAACAATACGTTCTTAAAAGAATTGATTTGGCGTGAATTTTTTATGCAAATTTTATGGCATTTTCCCCACACCGTAGCCCAAAGTTTCAAACCTCAATATGATGCAATTCAATGGAGAAATGCACCCGAGGAATTTAAAAAGTGGTGTGATGGAAACACGGGCTATCCACTTGTGGATGCCGGTATGCGTGAACTAAATCAAACAGGGTTTATGCACAACCGCGTACGTATGCTCGTTGGAAGTTTTTTATGTAAGCACCTTTTGATTGATTGGCGGTTGGGAGAGGCTTATTTTGCTAAAAAACTCCATGATTTTGAACTTTCAAGCAATGTGAGTAATTGGCAATGGGTTGCTGGCTGTGGTGTGGATGCGGCACCGTATTTTAGAATTTTTAACCCAACAACACAAGTTACCAATTTTGACAAGGAGCATACTTATATCAAAAAATGGGTGCCTGAATATCAAGAAATAACATATAGTAAACCTATGGTAGATCATAAATTTGCTAGAGAACGTTGCCTTAAAACCTATAAAGAAGCCTTAGAAAAAACCTAAATCTTCTTTACAAATTGGGTAATAATCACGATGTGCTTCCCATCTACTTTTCCTTCAATATAGGTTTCATTTTCGTGATCTAGAGAAATTCTTCGAATAGCAGTCCCTTGTTTTGCAATCATACTTGATCCTTTCACTTTTAAATCTTTAATCAAAACAACACTGTCGCCAGCTTTTAAAATGACACCATTAACATCTCTGTGGACAACTTTCATTGGTTCTTCTACTCCATCTCCGAGATCTTGAGCCCACTCCAACGATTCTTCATCTAAATACATCATATCTAATAAATCCTGAGACCAACCCGCCGAAAGTACACGGTTGAGCATACGCCAAGAAAGGACCTGTACAGGAAGAAATTCACTCCACATACTATCATTAAGACAACGCCAATGGTTTGGACTTATCAAATCAGAGTTTTCGATTTGTGAGGTACACAATTCGCAGGCATAAATACTATCCGTAAGATCTATTTTTTTTGAAGGTTGTACTGTGTAAACAGATAGGTTTTCGGTTGCTTTACAAAGTTCACAACTATGGAGGCTTCGCTCTTGAAGATCTTTTTCTAAATTCATAGCATTCAATTAATTATGGGTAATATCTAGTTCTAGAAACCCGTTTTATAATTCAACACGTTCAATTTTTGCACCAATGGCACGCAAACGGTCATCGATAGTTTCATAGCCTCGATCAATCTGTTCAATATTATGAATTGTAGAAGTTCCTTTGGCAGAAAGTGCCGCAATTAATAAAGATACCCCAGCTCTAATATCTGGAGAGGTCATAGTTGTTGCTTTTAGATTCGATTTAAAATCGTGTCCAATCACAGAAGCACGGTGGGGATCGCAAAGAATAATTTTTGCACCCATATCAATTAATTTATCGACAAAGAATAAACGGCTTTCAAACATCTTTTGATGAATCAATACACTCCCTCTGGCTTGGGTGGCCACCACAAGAATAATACTTAATAAGTCTGGTGTAAATCCTGGCCATGGAGCATCTGAAATGGTTAGTATGGAGCCATCGATATAGTTTTGAATTTCATACCCGTCTTTGTGTGAAGGAATAAAAATATCCTCCCCTTTTCTTTCGATAGTAATTCCTAATTTTCGAAACACATTTGGAATTACTCCCAAATCATCCCAACTTACATTCTTTATTGTCAATTCGCTTTTGGTCATAGCAGCCAAACCTATCCAGCTACCAATTTCAATCATATCTGGCAACATGGTATGTTCGGTGCCTCCCAATGTCTTAACTCCTTCGATGGTTAACATGTTTGAGCCAATTCCCGAAATTTTTGCTCCCATTCTATTAAGCATTTTACAGAGTTGCTGTAAATATGGCTCACAAGCTGCATTATAGATTGTTGTTGTTCCAGTAGCCAAAACAGCAGCCATTACTATGTTTGCCGTTCCTGTAACCGAGGCTTCATCAAGTAACATATACGTACCTTTAAGCTCCTTCGCTTCCACCCCATAAAAATGATCTTCACGGTTGTATCTGAAGTTAGCTCCTAATTTGATGAATCCCTCAAAGTGTGTATCTAAACGTCTGCGACCAATTTTATCTCCTCCGGGTTTAGGAATGTATCCTTTTCCAAATCGTGCAAGAAGTGGTCCTACAATCATGATCGAACCTCTTAGTCCACGTCCATCTTCCTTAAAAGCTTCTGTTTCTAGATATTCCAAATTGATTTCATCGGCTTGAAAAGAATAACTGCCTTTTGCTAATTTTTCAACTTTAACGCCTAGTTTTTCTAATAAAACAATGAGCTTATTGACATCAATTATATCTGGAATATTGTGGATCGTGATGATATCTGGTGATAATATTACAGCACACAAAATTTGGAGTGTTTCGTTTTTTGCGCCCTGTGGCTGAATTGCCCCTTTTAATTGGTGACCACCTTCAATTTTAAAAGTTTTCAATAGTTAGTGATTTAAATGAGTAGTGAGTTTACTGAAATCCTAATCTAGAAATTAGTAACGTTTTCTATTTTTTTGGTAATTGTTCTTTTTTGAAGATTTCTTTTGACTCGAAAATTTACGTTGTACTTTCAATAAACTTGAAATTTCGCTCAGGGGTTCTGTGTTTTTACGTAAATCAATTTTTCCGCCAGAAAGTTCAAAGAGATGACCAAATATCACAACATCCTCGACAGTGTCTTTGTTCCAATTCAGAAAAGATTTTTTCATGTGATTTGCAATGGTGTATTCCAATGCGTCTTTCATTTCTCCAGCTTCCCATGTATTAGCCACATCTATCATTGTTTTAATATTGTTTCCATAAAAACGATATTTGGGGAAGTTCTGTGGATATTCTAAGGGTTCTGGACGGAGGTTTAACATTTCTTGTGTCGGTTTGTCAAAAGGAGAATCTGCATCCAATTTAAAATCAGACATGATAAATAATTGATCCCAAAGTTTATGTTGAAAATCAGGAACATCACGTAAATGTGGCTGCATATTTCCCATCACAGAGATAATCGCTTTCGCCAAGCGGTTGCGTTCTTCTTTTGATTCTTGAGTCACAGCATGGTTAATCATTTTTTGTATATGTCTTCCATATTCAGGAATGATTAAGTGTTCTCGTTCAGTATTATATTCTAGTTGATCTGTTAACGCTGTCATGTATGCGATCTATTTTTTAAAATTTAAGTGTTTGCAAAATACAAAAAAATAATGTGAGTCTAATGGTATTTTGTAAGATGCTTGAAAGTACAGTTTTTAGAGTGAAATAACCTCTTCAACTTGATTTCCAACTTCTTTGTATTTCTCTATAACATCATCAGGGTTATTCATAACAACATTGACAGATACACTGGTATAATTTCCATTTTTAGAAGGAATGGTTTTGATAACCGCTCCCATATTATCAAAAATACACTCAATAGTGTTTATTTTGACAGAATCCGATTTAATGATAAATTTATACAGATATTCTGAAGGCCATACAGAAGTATCTTGTAGCTTCTCTTTTAAATTGTTATAAAACGCTTCTGGGTTTAAAGGTTTATTCATTGTTTAATGCTAAGTGCACAAATATACATTATATCTGATTTTTTATTTCCCTTTTAAATCACGAATTTTACAGGAAATATACAAAACGTCTTGAAAACTCAAAAAATTGCTCTTATTGGAGGTCCTGGTACTGGAAAAACCACCTTAATCAACGCGCTTAGAACCAAAGGTTATAGTTGTATGGAAGAAATTTCAAGACAAATTACCCTTGAAGCGCAACAAAAAGGCATCGAACAATTGTTTTTAGAAGATCCTTTAATGTTTAGCGAGTATCTTTTATTGGGACGTCAAAAACAATTTTTAGCTGCAGATTCACTTCAACAGCAGCTTGTGTTTTTTGATCGTGGACTTCCAGATGTTGTTGCCTATTTAGACTATTTAAAATGCAGCTATCCAGTCTCTTTTAAAACAATTTGCAGTCAACACACCTATGATAAGGTTTTTATATTAACACCTTGGAAAGCGATTTATGAACAAGATAACGAACGCTATGAAACATTTGAACAAGCATTGATTCTTCATGATTTTCTAGTGAAAACCTACACAGACTATGGGTATTCTATTATCGAGACTCCATATGGAACAGTTGAGGAACGACTCAATTTTATTTTAAATCATTTAAACCAAAGTGAATGAAGCATCCAATTGAATTATTGGAACACTATTGGAATTTTTCAGAGTTTAGACCACAACAAGAGGAAATTATTGAAGCGGTTTTGGCAAATGAAGATTGCATTGTGCTTTTGCCTACAGGAGGTGGAAAATCGATCTGTTTTCAAATCCCAGCACTCATAAAAGACGGCATTTGTATTGTGGTATCTCCACTCATAGCGTTGATGCAAGATCAGGTAACTAATCTGAAAGAAAAAGGCATCAAAGCGATGGCGCTTACTAGCAGATTTACTTACGAAGATATCGATCGGATGTTGGATAATTGCATCTATGGAAATTATAAATTTCTCTACCTTTCACCTGAACGGCTTCAACAAGATTTAGTACAAGAACGCATAAAGCAAATGAATGTTAACCTGATTGCGGTGGACGAAGCCCATTGTATCAGTCAATGGGGACATGATTTTAGACCTGCATACAGAGACATCAAAATATTGAGAACACTCCACCCAAATGTAAATGTAATTGGTTTAACAGCATCAGCCACTGCCAAAGTTGTAGAAGACATTAGTACACAATTGGACTGCATTGCACCACAGATTTTTAAAACCTCGTTTCAACGTCCCAATTTGGCATATTTAACATTGGATTGTGATGACAAATATTTCAAAACCGTTCAGATTTTAAAAAAATATTCAGGGAGTTCGATTATTTATGTTCGAAATAGAAAAGCAACGCTCGAAATTTCTGCATACTTAAACAACATCGGGATTACAAGCGGGTACTATCATGGGGGGTTAAGTACTAAAGAAAAAGACACCCAATTTGAGCGTTGGAGTGCAAATCAAAATCAAGTCATGGTTGCAACCAATGCTTTTGGAATGGGCATAGACAAAGCCAACGTACAAACTGTGATTCATCATAATTTACCAGAAAGTTTGGAGAGCTATTACCAAGAAGCAGGACGCGCAGGACGTAATAACGACCCCGCTTATGCAGTGATTCTTCGGAGTACTTCTGATGAGATGGATTCCAAAAATCAATTTATCAATAGCCTTCCAGATCCTTCATTCTTAAAAAACATATATAAGCGGTTGTGTAATTATTTTCAAATTTCTTATGGTGAAGGCGTAAACTCCGTTCATAATTTTAACTTTAAATTATTTTGTAGCACCTACAACTTTCCATCAATCCTGACATACAATGGACTTAAAATTTTGGATAGAACCAGTATCATTTCAATGGAAGAACGTTTTAAAAACACCGCCTTTCTACAAATCATTATCGGCAATGCTGCGTTATTCAATTACATCGAAAAACACCCAAAACAAGCTCTTATTATAAAGATTATTTTAAGAAGTCACGAAGGAGTTTTTGACCATCCTACAGAGATTTTCACGCAAACAATTGCTAAAAAAACAAACCTCTCCGAAGAGGAGGTCATAAAACATTTAAACGCTTTAAGTAAAGCTGAAATCATTCAATTTGAATCATCAAAAACAGATGCACAAATCACTTTTATTGAACCAAGAGAGGACGATAAAACAATTCATAGAATCTCAAAAATAGTTACACAACAACACGATTTGAAAAAGACACAACTAAAGTCGGTGTTTGAGTATGTGAAAAATGATGGCATATGTAAAAGCCAAAAACTACTGTCCTACTTTGAAGAAACCAACTCAGAACAATGTGGTATTTGCTCAAGTTGTTTAGAACGTTCAAAAAAAAGTGTAATTTCGGAAAGTGATTTAAAAACAATCTTAACTTTACTTAAAACGGAGCCACTTTCTTCTAGAAAACTAGAAGAATTAAGTCATTATAGTCCCGATAAATTAACCACTATACTAACCAATCTTTTAGAAAAAGGGTTGATTGAACTAACAGAACGAAACACATACAAACTCAAAATGTCATGACAAAAGAAGCTATTCGTATTGTATTTATGGGCACACCCCAATTTGCGGTAACCATATTAGACGGACTTTTACAACACAATTATAAAGTTGTAGGCGTTGTTACGGCTCCAGACCGCCCAGCAGGACGTGGTCAAAAAATTCATGAATCGGCGGTAAAAGAGTACTCTAAATCTAAAGGCTTGACAATTTTGCAACCAACAAACTTAAAAGACACTTCTTTTTTGGAAGCATTAAAATCCTTAAATGCAAATCTTCAAATTGTTGTTGCTTTCCGAATGCTACCTAAAGTGGTGTGGCAAATGCCTGCATTAGGAACGTTCAATTTACATGCATCTTTACTTCCTGATTATCGGGGTGCAGCCCCAATAAACTGGGCTATTATCAACGGAGAAAAAGAAACAGGAGTTACCACCTTTTTTATTGATGAAAAAATAGATACGGGCGCTGTTATTATGCAGTCCAAAATTGATATAAGTCCTACAGAAAATGCTGGCGAATTACATGATAAATTAATGCATCTAGGAAGCGATTTGGTATTGAAAACCGTTCAAGCTATAGAAAACGGAAATCTAATAACAACGGTGCAACCACTAAAAGAAACCAAAACTGCTTATAAACTTAATAAGGATAATTGCAAAATTGATTGGAATTCTACATTAGACGCTATATATAATCAAGTTCGAGGACTGCATCCCTATCCTGCAGCTTGGGGGCTTTTATCGAATGGAAAAGAGCTTTTAAACATCAAGTTGTATGAAGTTCTGAAACATTCTGAAGCCCACGAATTTAAAATTGGGCAACTCATAATTTCAAAAAAAGCAATTAAAGTTGCTGTAAAAGGAGGATTTATAGAACTCATTAATTTTAAATTCCCTGGGAAAAGACAAATGGATGCAGTATCTTTTTTAAATGGATTTACTTTTGATAAAAATGCACAAATGTTATAAAAGACACAAGGATAATGAAAAAAAATGAACTTATAGAACACATGGCGGTAACTGCTGGAATTTCAAAAGCATCTGCTCAAAAGGCCTTAGATGGTTTTTTAGAGGCAACCTCAAAATCACTTCAAAACGGCAACAAAGTTTCGCTGGCTGGGTTTGGGACATGGTCTGTTTATGAGCGATCGGCACGTATGGGGCGAAATCCTAAAACAAATCTACCTTTAGCGATTCCAGCAAAAAATACAATAAAATTTAAGGCAAGTCCCCAATTATTGGACACCCTTCAGACTTAAGATTCTAATTATAATTTTTGATTTTAAAATATAATTCCTATATTTAATAGGAAATTTACAGCTAAAGATGTCAAATATCTATTTAAAAAAAGGTCATTTACTAATTGCAGAGCCCTCTATTATTGGAGATATGTCATTTAATAGATCTATTATTATTATAGCAGACCATACAAATGAAGGCTCTATTGGATTTATTTTAAATAAACCTCTTGATTTTACACTTCAGGATTTGATTCCTGAAATAGAAATTCCGTACAAAGTTTATAACGGAGGTCCTGTTGAACAAGATAATCTCTATTATATCCATAAAATCCCAACCTTAATACCTGATAGTATTGAAATTTCTTCAGGACTATATTGGGGTGGTAATTTTGAAAAAATTACCAATCTGATTCAACAGAATAAATTAGATTCTAATGACATTCGATTTTTTCTTGGCTATTCTGGATGGGAAACCAATCAATTAACCACAGAATTATTGGCGCATACATGGATCCTTTCTGAAAACAAGCACCATAAAACAATTATTGAAAAAGTGAATACGAGCTTTTGGAAAGAGAAAATGCTGGAGCTTGGTGGCGATTACAGCATTTGGTCCAATGCACCCGAAAATCCTTCGTATAATTAAGACAACCTTACAGTCATATTTAGCTTCGCTAAAATACTTTGACTCACCGTTGTAGTGAACTTCTTTTTTCTAAATGATGTGATGGGCTGGATTCCTTGAATTACATTGGTTACAAACAACTCGTCTGCTTTTTGCAATTCAAATGGCGATATTGAGGCTTCAACACACTCAAAATCTGGTATCTTACGGGAAATTTCTAAAACCTGCTTGCGCATAATACCTTTTAGACATCCATCATCCAAAGGGGGTGTTTTTATGAGATTGTCTTTTACGAAAAATAAATTCCCGTTGAGCGATTCTACAATATTTTTATTGGTATTCAGTAATAGACAATTATCGTATTGATTTTCTTTTGCATATACACTCCCTAAAACATTTAACAACTTGTTATTGCTTTTTAAAGTCGATAAGAGCCCGGGAGTAATATAAAAATCTTTAAACAACTCTATTCTGTAATCTGAAGTATTCAATAAGTACAAATCCGTTGGCAACGATTCTGCAGTTATAAAATAGGAAACTTCATTTGAATTTGGAGTATAAAACCCGCCTTGGTTTCTAAAAACCGTAAATTTTACTCTAAAAGAATTTGAATCTGAATTGTGATGCGATAGTAATTCTAGAATTTGAGATTCTAAAAATTCAGGGGTGAAAGTCATTGGGATCTCCATTCTTAAAATTCGCATGGAAGCCATCAATCGAAAATAATGATCTTCCCAAAATAGAATTTTGCCATCTAAAGTTTTGATGGTTTCAAAAAGTGCATCTCCATACGCCAATCCACGATTGAATACCGATAGTTTTGCTTGCTGCTCCAAAAGTAATTCGCCGTTGCTATTTATCATAAAAAAGTCCTGAATTAATCAGGACAAATATATAGTTTAAAAATAAAAAATGGCTAGGAAGAACCTAAGATTTGCTTGAGATCTGATATTTGATTATCCCAAAGCATCTTTGATTCTTCTACTTCGTCATCTTCTGCAAAAT
>Ga0209138_1000699_pt1 | contig 31465 bp, 16 predicted proteins | sample SaaInl3SG_22_DNA_FD_184645 | JGI IMG/M metagenome (GOLD analysis project Ga0209138, IMG submission 184645) | Marine microbial communities from expanding oxygen minimum zones in the Saanich Inlet - ESP_153SG_22_DNA (SPAdes) (version 2) | ecosystem: Environmental > Aquatic > Marine > Intertidal...
TACAAATTGAGTGCTATCAATGCCATCTAGTGTTGTAGCATCAACATCAGTTAATCCACTACCGTTACCAGTAAATGTACTTGTGCCAATGTTGATATTTCCAAATGTTGTCGTAATTTCACCTGCATCTAGTACACCTGTACCTGTTAAGTTATTATATGTACCTGTAACCCGTGCGTTTGGCACTGTACCGCTTGATAAGTTACTTGCATTAAGTTGTGTTAATCCACTGCCTGTACCATTAAAACTACCACCCCAAATGGCACCCTGTACACCCAAACCACCGTTAACTCTAACAGCACCAGTAGTTGTACTCGATGCTGCACTAGTGTTGGTAAATGTCTTAACACCGCCCATGCTTTGGTTACCGCCAAGTCTAGCACCAGCTACTGTACCGCTTGATAAGTTACTTGCGTTTAGTGACGATAGTCCACTACCGTTACCAGTAAATGTACTTGTGCCAATGTTAATGTTGCCAAATCCTGAAGTAATACTACCGCTGTTTAAAGCACCAGTACCTGTAATACTGCCTTGGTGTTGTGTTATACTCGAAGCAGCAATAGCCGAATCAGGTATAACACTATTGTTAATTGATGCAATACTCGAAGCATTAACATTTGTTAATCCGCTACCATCTCCTGTAAATATACTTGTACCAATGTTGATATTTCCAAAACCTGTGTTAATACTACCACTGTTAAGAATTCCTGTTCCAGTAATATCTCCTTGGTGCTGTGTTACGTTTCCGCTACTAACACGAGCGTTAGCAAATGTACCACTTGTGATTTGATCTGCTGCAATATCACCTATGAAGTTATCTGCAACAACATCCTTGGCAACACGTAGACCGCCTGTAATTTTTACACTTGGCGAATCATCAGCAAATGTTTCGGCAGTATCAACGTTTGTTGCATCAGTGAATGTAACAAAACTATTAGCTGCTAGTGTTGTAAATGCACCTGTGCTTGGAGTAGTATTTCCAATTGGTGTGTTGTTTAAACTTGGAATAGTTAATGTACCGTCAACATTAGCATCGCCGTCAATGTCAACACTATGTCTAAATCTAGTCGTGCCAGTTGTTTCGCCAATTACAATACTAGTTGCTGCTTGAGCAAATGCAATAGTAGTTGCATTGTCTTTTAACAAATTAAATGTACCAGTTTCGTCTGTATCAATTGTTGTACCGTTTACATTTAGATTGCCGTTTAATGTAGTTGTAGCATTTCTAATTGTTGCGGTACCTGTAGTTGCACCAATCGTAATACCTGTACTAGCACTACCAAAGTTAATTGTTGTGGCTGTTGCATTTATTAAGTTAAATGTACTGCTGTTTGTAGTAATATCACCGCCATCTACATTAACATCTCCGTCTACATCTAAGTTATTGTTAATACTTGTTGTACCTGTAGTTGCACCAATATCAATTGCAGTTGCAGCGCCGCCAAAGTTAATTGTTGTTGCTGTACTATCAAACAGTGCCATTGTTGCACTTGCAGCATTAATCCCTGTTGTAATAGTTGGGCTTGTGCCAAATACTAGAGCGCCACTACCTGTTTCGTCGCTTATAACACCTGCAAGTTGCGCACTTGTAGTTGCTGCAAACTGACTTAAATTACCTCTGTTAGCAAGTGTACCGCTTGTCGGTAATGTTAACGCTGTTGCGCCTGTTGTTGTAAGTGATAATGTATGTGCACCACTATGTGTAAAGTTGCCACCAAGTGTAATTGTTTTTGTACCATTGTTTACACCTGTACCGCCATAAGTAGGGCTAATAATACTACCTTGCCATGTACCTGTGCCAATTGTACCAACACTTGTTAAACTACTATTAACAACAGCACTGCCTAGTGTTGTCGAACTTAGTACACTATTACCGTTGATACGATATACTTTACTACTAGCTAGTTCGAAGTTTTCACTTGATGTCCAGCTGTCAGTTGCATTAACCCAATTGAGTGTTTTATCAGTTGCGCCTTTTAGTGTAATACCGCCGCCGTCTGCTGTAACATCAGTTGGTGTAGCTACTGCTCCTAGTTCAATATTTTTGTCGTCTACACTTAGTTCGGTTGTGTTAATTGTTGTAGTTGTACCATTAACTGTTAAATCACCTGTTACAACCAAATCGCCTGCAATATCAGTGTCGCCTGTTGTGTATGCTACTGTAAACTTGTTTAGTCCATCACCGTACCCAATATTACCTGTAGATCCAATTTGCATACGCTGAGTACCTGCTGTATAAAAATCAAGTTGATCATTATCTGCACCTGCACTTGTTTCTGCTTCAATTTTTGTGTCTTGGTCAACATCTTTAACACCGCCAAGTGATCCCCAGTTACCTCCGTCGTAGCCTTCAAAAGTACTATCATCAGTGTTATAACGTATTTGCCCTTGGGAAGCAACACCGCGTTCTGCAGATGTTCCAACAGGTATTTTAATAGATCCTGTACTTGTTAAATTTACATATCCTGAAATAATTACATCACCGTCGGTGTTAACTGTAAACCTTGTAGTATAAACTTGTTCAATATCGCCTGCTGTACCAGTTTCGCCAGTTTGAATAATAACACTACCACCTGTAGCACTACCAGTACTTAAACCGCCTGATAGTACTAAGTCACCGCCGGCGATATTGTTACCAATACCACTTTCGCCTTTGATTGTTGCATCTACTGGGCTCGAACTTGCTTCTGCACTACCTAGAATAATATTCCTATTTCTTAGTAACAGTGTATTATCTCTAATAATCGTACCACTTCTAGCAACTGCTGGATCGGCACTAACGTTAGCATCAACTCTAATTGTAAACGATGTAGCTGTTTCGCTTGCGCCTAATACTGGCCAAGTTCCGTCTACATTAGTAATTCCACTTCCTGAAACTGTTACAGTATCACCTGCTCTAATTCCTAATGTTAATGGTGTAGTTGTAAATGTAATATTAGTAGTTGTTAATATACTACCAGTTAAATCATTGCTTAAGAACACTTCGCCTGCGTCAGTAACACCTGTAACAGTTGTGTTAGCTGGAAGGTTTCCACTACCTGTTACTAACATACCAAACAAGATATTTGATACATCACCAAATAATATAACATTTTCGCCGTTTGCACTTGCAGCATTAGTTTGACGAGTAATACTATTTAAATTAACAGTAACGTCCTGGCTAGTACTTGCAAAATAACTAATTACTGTAGAACTAATATTTCTACCTGTACTAGAAGCACCAATTTTAACATTTTCAGCATCGCCTCCGATTTCTATAGCAGTAACATTTTCGTTGTAAACTTGTCCAAGTCCTGTACTACTTGAAGTTAGTTTAGCACTACCAACATCTAACCCTTCAGCAAGATCAAGTGCTGTACCCCACTCTGGTGTTACGCCGTTTGATTTTAAGAAACTGTTCTGTCTACCAATTTCAAGTGTGTTTAAACTACCAGCACTTTGCGCATAAAGAATGTCACCAACAGCATAGGTACTAATATTTGTGCCGCCTCTGTTAACTGGAACTAAACTTGTTAAGTTAGCAGGGTTTAAAAAGTATGCACTATCAAGTCCGTCAAGTGTACCTGCATCAACAATACCATCTTTAATGAATACTTCGCCGCTACCGTTGTCATTTACATCAAATTGTTGTTGAATAAATCTTGCAACACCTAGAGTTGAAAATGTACCAAGGGGATCATAATCAACGTTTGAAATACCAACGTTAACAGGATCACCGTAAAACTCTCCGCCTAAACTATTACCAGTTAATGTTATTGGATTATCTGTTGTATTTGCCTTTTTCAAACTTTGTACAACAGTTTGATAGCTACTATCACCTCTTAAGAATGTATCAGTGTTAGCAACACCAGAACTTGCAAGTCTACTTGGAGAAATAGTACCAGAAATAATATTTCCTGCGTCAATGTTTGTAACAGCAAGCGTGTTCCAATTATCTTTAATTCTACTTGATGTGTTTATAACTCCAGTAACTTGAACGTTGTTTGCAATAACTTCTGCACTACCAATACCTTGACCGTCAATGTCTCTTGCATTTGTAACAAGGCCATTAATACTTGCAAGTGCATCAGATCTTAATTCGTGTATTGTAAACGAATTGTCTGTTATACTACCAACAAAGAATCTAGAACCGCTTGGAATTGCTTCAGCATTAACACTAAACAATTCGTTAGCACTCGAACCGTCGCTCAACGTTTCAAATCTTACAGCATCACCAGTTGTTAGCCCGTGTGCTACAACTGTAAGACTATTATCAACTTGGTTAACAACTCGTCTTGTTAGGTTATGATTGTTATTTGCTGGTGTTGATAAGAATTCAACTTGATTTAGCAAACTAAAATCTTCGTATAATTCAATAGTACTATTGTCTATTCGTTTAGTATAATAAACTAGTCCATTTATCAACCCGCCAATTGCAACATTTCCTAATGTATTGTAAATTACCGGATCGCCGTTTCCATAGCCGTGGTTTGAAATACTGATTCTGTATGTTGTATAATCAACAGCACCGCCGCCGCCTGTAGTACCTGCTAAGAAGTTGTTTGAAATTTCATCATCTAAGTTAATCTGTATTCCATTTTGTACAGCAGCATTGTCCTCTACAAAGTCAATACTTGTAGCACTTGCAACAAATAATTCTCCACCTAGTATGTTTACATATGCACGTTTTTCAATGCTTGTAATTTCAACTTCAAATCCACTTCCTGTACCGCCAATTGAACTTGCTAATGTACTAACAACATCGCCAACTTCGTATCCAATACCGCCTGTTTTAATATCAACGTCTGTAACTTGTCCAGCAGTAACCGTAATGTCTGCTGTTGCACCAGTGCCAGTTCCTGATACATTAGTTAATGCTACATCAGTATATGTTTTTGTAGCGCCGGTTGGAGTATACAAACTACCACCAGTAATTTCGCCATTATCAACATTTGTAAGAACACCATATCGTATTTCGGTAACAGCACCTTGGGCATTTCCGTCAGCACTTGTAGCAATAGTTCTGGCAGTTCCGCTATCACCTGTACTTGATACATCACTACCACTATTGGAAATAGTAAATGTTGATGCACTTGGTACACTTAGTACTTTACCGTTTACACTAAAAGTTGTGTCACCTACAACAACAACTTGTACATTGTTATCAATTTGAAAATTGTGTGCTCCGTTTGTTGTAATTGTAGCTACGTTACTTGTACGTTGTATATTTGTTATATCAATGCTTGTAAACGTATAATCAGCATCTGTATCAAGTATAAGGTACTGACTTGTATTTGAGCTACGTAAGAAAAAGTTGTCAACAATGTCACTACTCGAGCCTTTACTATCAACTGTTACACCTGAATCAACTCCGTTAACATAAAGGCTACCTGAGCTTACTTCCCACGGATCAGCTGTACTGTCATTTGTTTCGTCCCAACGCTCAGTTTGCGAAGCAACAAGAATAGTTGTACTATTTGTATACTCGCCCTTGGCATATGCAACTGCACCTGTAACACCAGGTTGTGTAATTTCGTCACCGTCATCTGCGGTAATTGCACCTGATAATGTAAGTTCTACTTGTTGATAATTTTCTGTAGCAATGTCACCAGCTTTCAAATCTGTTGCTGGAATATTGTTTACTTGCTCAAGTCTTGACAAATACCCGTTAGAATTAGTGTTTGTAAACTGTCTAGTAGCAGGAATCAAATCTGCGTTTAACTGACCGTTTGTGTTTAACTGAACAATAGCACCGGGCACAGCAGCAGTTGATACTGTTTTATCAACAAAGCCGCCTAGTCTGTTACTGATAAAGTTACGTACAGCTGCCTGTGTACTCAATCTTGCATCACTAGGTCCGCCAATTTCATCGTCACCTAAGTTAACACTAGTTGAAATTTCTTCAATAGCAACATCTGAAAGACTCAAACGCAGAGCATCAAGTTCATCCACCTGTACTTTGTTACGGAAGGTAATGTTACCAGTTCTGTTGAAAGCTGTAATAAAGTCACCAACTTTAAAATCACCAAGTTCGTTTGTACCCGATGAGTAACAACGACCTGGTAGTTCTTCAAACTGTTCGTATTCTTCTCTTGTGTTACCACCGTTTTGCGGTAGTGCGTTATAGTCTGTACCCGATCCTGCAAATTCCCATGTATGCGAAGAACTGTTAACAATACTCGGTCTGTGGAACCATGCTGCATTTTCTGGCAAGTTACTTAGGTTAGTTAAACTGCTAGTACCGTCTGTAGCAGTTACCGTAAATGTAGCAGTACCTAAATTTCTTATAGAACTTACTTCGTTAATACCAATGCTTAAATTTGGCGAGCCTGCATGGTCTGATGTAATTGTACTTGTTGCATCAAATTGAATACGTAGTGTACTTGATCCAACTGTAACTTGTTCAATACTAACAACTAACTTACGTTCTATTGGTGTCCAGCTGTGTACAATAGCACTATTATTGTTTGCACCTGTAGTACCAGCAATCTGTCTACCTGGAACAAAATCATAGTTTTCTGCACCTGATTCAAGAATAAGTTGCTGATATGTTGTGTGACTTTGTGTGATTTCTTCAACAAAGAATTCAATAATGTTAGACAGAAATTTATGTGTTCCGGTGTTATTAAATCCTTCAAATAAATCAACGTTAAATTCTAAACTATCATCAAACGTTAAAGAAAATTCGTTTTCATCAATGAGTTTAATATAGTATGTCTGTTCAGGATCTAAGCCGCCAATTGGTTTGTTTCCGTCAGGATCGTAAATTACTTTTTGACCGTTTGTATATCCATGTCCAGTAATTGTAAATATGTTAGTTAAAGCACTTACTTCAGTGTTAGCATTAAAAGTTTGCTCAGTAGGAGCAGGTTTAAATGTATTTGTAATATCTCCTTCGGAGCTAACTTCTGTATAATCAGGAATATCAAGAGGATCTCTAATAGCTTCTTTTACAATTTCAAATCTACTATCAATAAAATCTTCTATATCTAAACTTACTCCAACTACTCCAGTAACTACTGCATTAGTAAGTACACTTGCACGTTCAATTGCAGCAATAGTTTGACGCTCTTGTCCACTAATCTGACTTCTAGTACTGTCTGCTAAGTTATTTGTATAATACGAAAGACCGGCAGCTCTAGTGTATCTATTACCTGTATCCCATGTATCTTTAGCAACAGCTTCAACAATAAGCCTTGTATCTCTACGACACTTTTCAACATCGTAAGTAAAGTTATACCATATAGCTGCATCCACTTGTTGTTCAATATATTCAGTTACATTTTGAGCAATGTTGACTCTTGTAGTATAATCAAGGACATTGTACTGATTTTGGAATGTTTGACTTACCCAAGAAATATCTGGATAATCTTGTGCAAGTTCACTTACAGTTTCGTCACCATCTGCATTAATATGATCTATAATTTCTTGTAAAAGATCTTGGGCTTTTGTTGATGCTGCCGCACTACCCGGTGTTCCAGATGTATCTTGTGTCTCTGTAGTTCCAGTCGATAAAGTTACTGCTGTTTCAAGAATAACTTGTCCTAATACAGTTTTTAATCTTTCGTATGCTGCAATAGTTTCTTCTTTTTTGCCTGAACCGTATTGCGCAACTGCACCTACAAAATAAGCTAATGCAGCATCATAAGTTTGCAAATTACCGCCGTAAGTTAGATCGTAAACTAATGCATCTATAATAAGACCAATGTCTCTTTCGCATGCAGCACTATCGTAATTAAATATAGATGCAAAAGGTGAAATTTCTGCTGCTACTTGGTCTGCAATCCAGGCAGTAACTTCGTCTTGTACAAATGCTTTGTTTGCAATTAACTGCTGGACTGCATTTGCATATCCGCTATCACTAGCGTTGTTAGACCCGCCTGTTGGTGTTGGAAAACTGTATGTATCGGCATTTGCTTCACCATTTTGAACAATATCAATAACTTCGTCCCATAATGTATCAACACGGGATATATAAGTTGCATCACCTAAATAATTGTCTGTGATACCTTTAGCGTACTCAAATGCAGCAACAGTCTGATCTCGCTGATCACTAATTACGTTAGCAGCGTTACCTCTGTAATATGCTAGAGCAGCACTAACAGTTCTATAATTACTGTTAAATGCAGCATCTTGTCTAATAGCATTTAGTAATAAATTTGTATCACGTTTGCATTTTTCAACATTAAAATCAAACCCTGCCCAAATACTTGGTGTTGCAGCAGAAATTTGCTGTTGTATCCATGTTACTGTGTCATCAGCAATGCTGTTTTTTTCTGCTAAAATTGTATCGTGTGCGGTGCGATATCCTGCTTCACGGAAACGTAAAACAAATTCTTCAACTGGTGCATCTCGATTAATACCTACAATTGTAAGTGTTTCTTTTCCTTCAAATTGACCAGTTGCTGTTACAGTAGCTCGGTCAAATTCAAATGCTTTTGGTGAATAACCACTAGATCTCAACGCATACAATCCAAAGTTTGTAGCGGAGTTAGTAATGGAACAATAACCGCCCGACTGTGTGTAAACACCGTTTAGTAGGAAAATTTGGAAACAACTAACGATCTGTGCATAGGCATCGTTGAGTAGTCGCCAACCTGTACCGCCGAAACTAAGCATGGTGTATGCGTTAGCAACCATCGATTTACCTTGTTCGGGTACAGCACCGATAGTTGGGTTTTCAGCTTCAATAGCAAAATCCGGAACGTTTGGCGATTCAACTAGCGCACCATCGATCTTAGCGCCGCTACCTCCTAAGAACGAAATAATAGAAGCGTTCTGTGTATAAGGAGATGTAAAAATTCTTGGTTTAGAGTTAGGTAAGTAGGTATATTCTGCACGGTCAGTTACGTCTGTTGCTGTTGGGTCATCAAACACTGTTGCATAATCCCAGGTAATAGTAGGAATACCATTTGCGTCAACACCGTCGCGGAATGTAAATTCACCAAAGTAACAAGCGTTACGAACACGGAACATGTCTAAATTAGCATTAGCAGGACGTACAATACATCCACGCAAACCATCACCTTTAACAACAACATTATCTGGAATAATAACCGGATTGTCTTCTGTGTAGTCACCAACAGCAACTTTTACGTTAACTCGTGTACCAGATAACGTACCATCTGGATTATAAACAATAGCACTGGCTAATTTACAAGCACGTTTAATTGTTCTAACTGGAGCACTTTGTCCGTCGTTGTCGTCGTCGCCTTGTTCTTCTGAAACATAGATGACATTACCGCCAAAAATATCCGGATCAGTAAAACTTAAATTTCCACTACCGTCTGTTTTTAATAGTTGACCGATTGTACCTGTAACTGGAGGCAATGTTAAGGTATATCCGCCGGCTAACGTATCTGGTGATTTTAATGACACTCCGTCGTCACCGGAAGCTGTTAATTCTTTAAACGTTAGCGTATTTGCATCTTCGATATTTACTCGGTCTTTTAAATTAATATCAGTATCGTTAATAATCATACGTTCGGTATTATTAACTGTTACAGTAACTTGTGCTTGATTTTCTGCGCCTAGATCATCAACTTTAACTTCTGTATCACCTTCAAAAATTCTTTTAGTAATGTCTTGTACAGTATTATCGTCACGCAGTAGATATACTTTACCGTCTGCTGTGTTAATTGCTAATTCGCCGGAATCTAGTTGAGAAACTATCGGTTGCTTACCTGCGACCGCACTACGCTTGTGTTTAATTGTCGTTGCCATTAAGGCTGCCTCCTATTTAGGTACGGGTCAAGTCTATATAGACGCCCAAAACTACACGATATAAATCGTTGTATACTTATTTATCATAGGAGTAAAATGGTAGCTTAATTAAAAGCTACCACCGTCGATTGTGTCTGTCCAAACTGGTGTATTATCTCCTCCACCAACTACTGTTAGTATTTGGAAACTTTCATTTGTATCACTAGTTCCTGCTGCATCAGTTACTTGTACTGGATTTGCAGTGTCACCGTATAGTATACCATTTTCTGTAAATGTGCTTACACCAGTACCGCCGTATTGTACTTCAAGATCAATATTTGTTAGTGCAAGTGTACCGTCAATTGTTACATCTTCGTTGACTTGTACATTTTGATCAATAGTTGTTAATCCGCCAGTTGCACCAACATTTATAGCTGTTGCTGCTCCAGCAAAATTAATTGTTGTAGCAGTTGTATTCAACAAGTTAAATGTTGTTTGGTCGGTGCTTAGTGTATCATTGTTAATTGCAAGATCAGTTGTAAATGTTGAAACATCTTCACTTAAACGTAATTTTTCAACGTTAGCAGCACCTGATATCATAGTTTTAAAGACCATATCAAAGTCTTCTTGACCGCTTGTAACGTCTAAGGCTACGATATCAATTGCACCAATATTTTCAAAGTTATCGTTACCAGTTTCAAATTCAAATTTTAGACCAGTACCGCCGCCAGCACCTGGAGTACCACCATCATTGTGATGTGCAAGTGTGATAGGATAAATGATATTTGTTGCATCGCCAGCTGGTGCATTATTAAATATTTTAGCAGTATTTTGAAGTTCAATAGTGTCTGATGGAATAATAATGTTATCAGTTTGTAAATCTGTTAACTGTAAGTTTCCGTCATTGTTGCCACTTATAAAGCCTTGTACGTGTAAGTTTTCTGCAATGCCTACGCCACCTGCAACTACTAATGCACCTGTTTGATAGTCAGTACTAGTTGTTGTTGCATTTAATGATACTGTTAAAACTGTACTATCAAATGTTGCAGCTGAATTTTCTAATATAAAACGTTGCACATCATTAGTAAAGAATTTAAGCTGATCGTTATCTGATCCTGGGGTATCTTCAGGACTGATATATGTATCTTGGTCAACATCTTTAACACCGCCCAACGATCCCCATGCAGTTCCGTCGTAACCTTCAAAAGTACTATCATCAGTGTTATAACGTATTTGCCCTTGTAATTCTGTTGGACGTTGTGCAGTTGTACCAACTGGAACTTGTAACGAGCTAGTACTATCAATAATAACATCTTCAACGTTAATTGTTAATGTACCTGTTGCAGCACCTATGTTAATTTCGGTAGCAGCGCCAAACGCATTGATAGTAGTTGCATTTGTATTAAACACATTGAACGTGCCGGTTTCGTCAGTGATAATATTAGTGCCATTAACTTCAACATCTCTATCAGCAATTAAATCTCTATCAGCAACAACGTCTTGTCCTGAATGTATGTTTAGCTGTGCGCTAATACCGCCAGTAACTTGCAATGCGCCAGTTGTGCTATCTGTAGCATCGTCGCTGTTTAATACAATCAAGTTTGGTGTATCACCAATTTCAACAATCTCGTTATCGTCAGTTGTATTAATGCTAATATAGTTAGTAAGGTTTTCACGCACTTTAAATACATTTGTAGTATCGTCAGGCACATCAATGTCAGTAATACCGTTAATATCTATACTGTCTTCAGCTCTGTCTGTACCTAGTCTTGTATTGCCATTTACGTTAAGTGTTAGTTCAACAAATAGATCTTCGCCGATACCTACACCGCCGTCGACAACAAGAGCACCTGTAGTTGGACTTGTACTACCACTATCGTTTCGTATTTCAACTTTTGGCTGTTCACCAAACGTAAACTTTTCTTCGCCCTCTCTACTATTAATACTAACATAATCTTCAGTACCAACGCTTATACTGTATGCTTGTAAACTTTCTGCAGGAATAGTTAGTTCAACGTCACCTGTAAATGTAATATTTCCATTTACTGTTAGTGTACCTTCAATTAACAAGTCTGGGTTAACAGTAACTAATCCAGATGCTGCACCTATATTAATTTCTGATGCTTCGCCGCCAAAGTTAATAATATCAGCTGTCGTATTCAGCAAATTAAATGTATCAACTGCGGTTGAAAGAACATCGCCGTTTACATCAAAATTTCCATCAAGTACTAAATCTCCTGTAACTGTGCCGCCAGTGAGTTTGTTTAAATATCTATTTTCAACGTATGTACTAACAGCTTTTTGTGTAGGCGAAGTATTAGTATCGACTAAACCGTTACTTGCTGTTAAGTTTGGATTATTACTTACTTCTTTAAGTTCTACACCAACTGGTATACCTTCTCTAATAAACGGTCCGACACTTGTTAGACCTTGTAAGTCAATTTCATTAGCGTTAAGTGTAATAGCACCTGTAAGAGCATTAACTCCAAAGAAGTTACCAACTCTAAAGTTACCAATTTGGTCAACTGTGCCGCCGGCAAATACTTTACCTTGATCGCTTTCGATAATTTCTTGTTCAGGAATCGGTGATCCGCCAAAGAACGGAAGCGCATTATAAGTAACACCTGCTCCTACATATTCAAAAGCATGACCCGAAGTACTAATTGTACTAACGTTATACAACTGTCCTAGCGTATCTTCTGCAATAGTAATTAGACCTGGTGTAATGGTAATATCATATGTGCCGCCGTATGTAGAGTTAATAGCTTTGATTGCTGCATCTACAATATCGTCAGTGTTATTTAAAACTTTATTACGTTCAATATTATATGTACTATTTCCTAAATCGTAGTTGTGGTTAACTTCGCTCCAGTCGGCTGTTGTACTATATTCAATTGCATCTGCAATTCTATCTATCAGGAGTTCTGCTGTTTGTCCAGCAGCTAAACTACCATCTGGAATACCTGTATCTTGTGATAATAAGTTACCTGGACTTTTAGTAATAACATTGTTTTGTGCAATTTCTCGTAGTATATCTCCTAAGTATCTATAAGTTAACTCAGTAATCGATTCTTGTCCTGAAATTACAGCATTACTATAGTATGATAATCCTGCACGTCTAGTTTGTTTATTACCACGATACATCATGTCGTAAACTACTGCATCAACAATATACTTAACATCTCTTTCACAAGTTTCAACATTGTATTCAAAGTCTACAATGTTATCAAATATAAAGTCTGTAACTTGTGTTTGTATAGATGCTTTGTTTGCAAGAAGTTCTGCTGCTGCATTTTGTTGTGTAACATTTAGCCAACTAAAGTTAGGCTGAATTTCTCCAGGAGTACCGCTCAATGTTTGATTGGTAACAGCGTCTTCAATAATTTGTAGTATAGCATCAGCTGAAGCAGCTTCATTAGCAGTACCATAATTTCCATTTAAACTCTGCGATTCATTGTTTCCTGTACTCGGTGTTACTGCAACTCCTTGTATTACATCGCTAATTACGTTTGCTAAATGAGCCCATGCAGCTCCAGTTACGGCTGCTTGTTCGTCTGGTAAGTATTCAGTTGCACCTAAGAAGTATGCTCGTGTTGCGATTAGTATTGCTATGTTACCTGTGTAGAGCATATCGTGACATAATGCATCAATTACATATGCAGTATCGCGCTCACACTTTTCAATATCATATGAAAACCCATTATACGTAGTATTAATATAATTAATTGTATCAGTTTGTAAAGTAGATTTAGCATCGATAAACAACTGTCTTGCTGCAAGAACATTTGCATCTACCCATGCAGTTGACGGTGTACTTGCCGATGGTAATGTGTCAGTTCCGAATTCTATACAATCTTCAACTATCTGTACTAGGCTCTCTAAGTCAGCTACTTCGGTTGCACTTGAGTTTGTACCAGTTGTGTCTTGTGTTTCTGTATTACCAGATTGTACTGTAATTGCATTACCTAATAAAATATCTTCAATTAGTCCTTGCAAGTGATTAAATCCAGCAGCTGTCTCTGCTTGTTGTCCGTTAACTTGTGTTACAGCATTTTCAAAATACGCTGATGCAGCTTGTCGTGTAGCAAGGTTAGTTCCATACACAATATCGTATGTTAATGCGTCAATAATATACTTAACATCTCTTTCGCATTTAGTTTGATCAAACACCAAAGAAGGATAATTGTTAACAATATACGAACTTACATCAGCAGCTAAGAAATCTCTGTTGTTTTGTAGTCGATCTCTTGCGGCTGTAATTGTTGCTGCTGCACCTGTTGGTATTGGAAATGTTAAAGCGTCTGCGGCTGTATCAGTACTAACAACTCCATTATTAATAATATCAATAATTTCGTCAAATGCTGCATTACTTCTTCCAACTGCTGTTGCGTCAGCAGTCATAATAGTACTTGCTCTTCCTTTAACATAAGTTATTGCGCCAACTGTTTCGGTTGCTTGATTGTCTTGTACATACGAACTACCTGCTCGCTGATAAGCTAAACCATTTGTAACAGCATTGTAATTAGTTCCAAATGCTACATCGTACCCAACTGCATCAATAATTATGCCAGTATCTCGTGAACATTTAGCACTGTCGTAAACAAATAACGTACCGCTTCCATTATCGTAAACATTGTTAATATACGCAGATGTTTCTTTTGTTAAGAAGTCTCTGTTATTAATAATCTGCTCAACTGCATCAATTAAATCTTGTCCAGCAGGTCCTGGACTTTCAAAAGTTCTACCTTCACTAGGAAGCTCGTTGTATTCAATTACTTGTAGTACATCTTCCCATCGTGCTTGCACTTGATCTTTGATAAATGTACTCAAAGTAACTGCTGCAACACTTAATTCTTTTGCTTTTCTAAGAGCCATAATAGTTGCAGGTCGTTGTTGTTCATTCAAGTAAGCAACATTAGCTCTATAATATGCAAGACCGGCTGTTAAACTGTTATGATTTGTGCCTAACTGTGCATCTCTATAAACAGCATCAATAATTAGACCAGTGTCTCTTTCACATTTTTGTCTATTAAATGTATCATTAGGAAATGTTTCTAACAAATAGGTATTTGTTGCATCAATAATCAACGGTGTGTTGTTTAATATATCATTTGCTGCATTTTGTTTTACACTAGTTTCTGTATCATATGTAGGATAAGAAACTAGAGGCAATCTACTAGTTGTATTTTCCTGGATCATATCTTCAATATTGAATAATAGTGAATCCAATGCATCCGCTTCAATACTAGTTGCTGCTGCATTACTAAAGTCTTGTGTTTCTGTAGTACCCGGCGATTGTACAACAACTTGTTCTCTAACAACAGATTTAATCACACTTCTCATTCTAGCAAATCCGTCTGCAATACGAGTTCTGTTGATTGCAGTATAGTTTCCTATTTTTCTAGTACTATAATATCTAAACCCTTCTCTAACAACACCACTGTTACCTGTATACAAAATATCATATGTTAGTGCATCAACTATTTTTAGGAAATCATTATAGAATCCATCTTCGTCTGCTTGTGTCCAAGTATCAGTAAGTGTTGGGTGCTCACTTTTCAAATAAGCAACAAACTCGTCTGCTAAGAAATCTTTGTTTGCTTGTATTTGATTTTTTGCATCTCTTCTGTTTGCTTCAACGCCTGTGTGATCAGGAAAATTAATTGTTATACCAGAACTATCGCCGTCGTCAAAAATGTTTATGTATGTATTAAATGCTTCGTTTGTAGTAGTAGTCATTGCACTATCAGCTTGTACTTGTGTTAAACTAATTGCTCTAGTCTGAACATCTTTCCATGCACTTAGATATAAATCTTTTTGCGTATCTCTTACATTATATTCTTGTGCATCTCTTACTACATGATAATTACTACCTAATGCACAATAGTATGCAGTTGCTTTTAACAAGTTAGTTGCATCAGTTTCAAACTGCGGAATGTTGTAACTCATTTCAGTAAACTGATTTCTAATGTACTCAGTAACTTCTTCTACAATAAAATCTTTGTTAGCAACAATATTGTCTTTAGCTCTACGCACTCCAATATCAATTGTTGCTAAATCGTTGTAAACAATATCGGGTGCAGCACTACTATCTTCGTTTCTTAAAAAGTTTTTAATTATGTCAAACTTTTCAGTAATAAGAGTTTGCACTGCAACATTGTTGGTTACAGCAATCATTTGATCTCTAGCTTCTTCAATACCAAATATTGTTGGTTCAAGTTGATCAAGTAAAACTTTACCTGCTCTTGCTCTTAAATAACTTCTTCCTGCTGCAATACTTTGATAGTTTGTACCTAGTACAATATCTCCCATTACTGCATCAACAATGAATTTTGTATCTCTTCTACATACTTCTTCATCGTAAAAGAATGGAGGACGAATTTGTTCAGATTGTGTAATATAATAAAATGTACTGTCGTTTAAAAATTCTACAATACTACCAACTTGCGGTTTATCTCTTAAACTGCCAATTCTAATTACGCTGTTTGTTTGTAAGTTAACAGTTGCTTCTGCACGAATTTGAGGATCACCGCCAACAAAGCTAACTTGCGGTACTACTTCGTATCCAGAACCGTTATCTAAAATAGTAACACCTGCAATTTGTCCTGTTGTATTATCAAGTACTGCTTGTGCAGTAGCTTGTGTTCCGCCTGCTCCGGTTGGTGCATCAATAACAATTCCTGGAAGATTTTGATACCCTACACCAGGGCTTGTAATAGTTATACTTGCAACACTTGAAAAATAATCCTGCACAGGTCTAGTACTTGTATAACTAGTTGGATAATACCCGTCTGCTACACATCCAAAATCACCAAAGTCACTAACTGAGTTAGAAATACTTAGATATCCGCCTTTTGTAGTTTTAAATCCTGTTGTACAGAAAACAGTAAAGCAACTAACAATCTGAGTATAACCAAAGTTTGTAATTTCAAAACCTGCTCCACCTTGTGCAATTTGAGTAAACGCATCAGCAACAAAAGATTTAACTAACGAAGCTGGGTTATATTGATCGCCGTCAACTAACATTCCGCCACCGCCGCCAGCGTTATCAACTTGTTTTTCAAACGGAATGTTAGGATAGTCTGTTAACAATAAAGGTCTTGCACCTGGTTCGATTCCGTCAATTTGCACAGTTTCAAAAGGTGTAAATTCTGTTCCGTCATTTAGCCAAGGGCCATTCATATTTGTACAGTTTTGTACATACGGAGATGTTGTACACAATGTACCTGGTCGTATGCTTGCACACCATCCCGGAGCTCTTAATCCGCGGAATGTAATTTGATAAAGATAACAACCGTTACCTAGTAAGAAAAAATTATCTGTTGGATTGTTTGGCCAAACTTTAGTATTACGTAATTCTCCTGTTCCTGTTATAGTAACAAAATCAGGCATACTAATTGGATTGTCTTCGTAATAATCGCCTGGTGCAACTAAAATAGTTGTACCCGGTTGCGATACTGCAACCGCAGCTTTAATAGTGCGTTTTGCACCATCCGGTCCCATACTTTTACCGTCATTACTATCGTTGCCGTCTTGGTTAACATAAAGTATATCAGATACTTCAGGACCGCTAATATTACCAGTAACAGTAACATCGGCATCAATTCGTAATTCTTTACTCGGCGGATTTATTTCGACATCGCCGTTTGATCGTAAAACTACGGATTGGTCCGCTACTTTTCTTTCGTGTAGATTTTGACCCTTAAAATACTTCATGCTTTAAACTTCCAAATAACTTAATGTAACACTTAAATTAGTAGGCGCTGCACCTACCATGATTACTCTATCACCTTCTTCTAATACTAGTCTTTCGACGTTAAATGTAAATGTATCTGCAGATGGCACAGCTAAATCATTCAATACTTGATTGTCTGTACCTTTAGCATCTCCATCTACAACTACATGCATGTCGAATGAAGTATTACCAATACCTGATCCGTCATCAACTGCTGTATTACATACTAGAATTGTAGTAATAGCATACTTCTTTCCACTCGGAACAGTTAGTATGGTAGTATCTGTTGCGTTGATGGTTGAGTTTACTATTGCCATTTTCTTTCCTTAAAATATAATACTAAAAAGCAGGGCTTTATTTCTGCTTATAAGTTCGTCTTGTGTTCCTAGTGCGTTTTTAAAAAACACACCGCTGCCGCCATCGCCTTCTTCTTTTCCGTAAAGTAAAACACCTTCGCTAGGACTATCTACAGGATCAGTTTGATCTGTAAGTTGTGTAATACTATCAAATTTTACAACACCAGTTCCTGATCCTTTAATGATTACATCGCCGATTAAATCTAGGTTAGTAATAATATTATCATTCAATCTAATATTATTAATTTCTACTCTATCATCATAAAATATTGCAGCGTCAGTGCTATCAACTTTTACAACAACTCTGCTATCTTCTAAAGGCTCAATCTCTTGATCAAAAACTCTAACACTAGTTTCAGTGCTTAAATCGTTGTATGTAATTCTGTCTTGGAAATTATACTTTTTATAATCTCTAACATAATCAGTTAACGTTTTAACAGTAATCAATGCATCTTGATCAAGTGTTGTAGAAAGTTTATCAGGGTTTGACGGATTTGGCGTAATATCGTCAGCTGTATACGGAAATACTTGTTTATGATAATCAATTGTTCCTCTAACACTAACAATACCGCTACCTTCGGCAAGTAATATTAAATCATTATTGCCGAAAGTTTTTATACCACTAGTATAAAGTGTTTTCAATTTGTTTTGACTATCACTTAATACAAATGCACCAGCGTCAACATCTGGAAAAGATGCTAATTCTAGTCCATTGTCAGCAGGTACAATGTTTTTTAATTCTTCATCAAAGAGTATACTTGCATTAAATCCGCCTGATCCTTCGCCTCTGTCAATAATAAGACCTGCTTTACGCTCGCCTTCAAATTCACTAAGTCCAGGACCTTGTTCGCCATCATTAACTGTAATTGTTCTATCTCGAACAACAACTTCGTTAACTTCAGTTTGTGTAATTTGACCTGTAACATTCAAACTACCTGTAATATTTACAGAACCGAGTTCGTTTCCTGTATCAATAGTAAACGTAGCGTTATCATTTAACTTAATCTTATACGAAGCAAGATCAAGTATTTCTACTCTTTGAGCCATTACTTAACTCCTTAAATTGCAGTCAAACGTAGTAATGATTCAGTTGAGTCGTCTTCTGCTGCCCATGTATAACGGTTATTGTTGTAATCTACTGCTATTCTGTTGAATATTTTTTTAATTGCAATAGCATTTCCGCCATCACCAATGCCAACTAACTGACATTCGTTATCAGCATTTGGAGTCGATCCATCTGCTGTTAGTCTGCAAATTCTTGTAATTGTATCTCCATCATTCGAACAATTAAATTTATTTGTACCACGTTGTGATAAAATATAACCTTCGATTAAATTCGATCCATCATGGAATCTTACTGGTATGTTTGCTGCTGCGGCACCTGTGGCACCAAAGTATCTTTTATTTACTGGACGTCCCATTGTTTTCTCCTTTGTCGACGTTCTAGGTCTACGCTGTGGGTACAGCATAAGTCCTCTTTCGAGAGGCTCTCCTCTTGACATAAGTATTTATCCAAAAAGAAAAAATGGGTTATAATGACATAAAAAAAGGCCTGCTAAAATGTAGCAGACCTTTTCTATAATATATGATAGGTTGGACTCTGTGAATACCAACAACCTTTTGTAGAGCCACGCTCAAATCCAGGAACTTCATATTAAACAGTTACGTCTAAAAATACAACTTCGTATCTCTACGCTCTTGCATTGCCACCACAGCTATGAATCAAGTTACGACCTCTACGGACCGCCATTCCTTGCACTATCTAACTTAGACCGTCGCCTAACTTATGTACTTAATATAACATATATAAAACAGAAGTCAAGACTTTTTTTCAATTTTTTTTATAGTTTCTGCGTATCTTCTACCATTTTTTTCAATCCACGAATATTCAACTTTGTCGCCTAACACAAAATTGTAGTCTACTGTTTCAAAGAATACATCTTGTCGTTGAACTTTCCATTGATCAGGTAGTATAGTACCATATTTTTTACGTTTACTAAATTTAATAATTGTTCCAGTGTTTTCCATAACATCTCCAATACAATGTACTTATCACAAAAATAGGCCCCGGAGGGCCTATTTCTAATACATGTTTCTAGCCTTAGCTGAATGATACGTTTGAAACGCTTACACGAGCTAGGTAATCAGCAGCATTGCCAAGCGACGATGCTGTGTTGTTTAGCTCAACATAACCGTAACGTGTCATGAAGCTTACTACTGGCTCAAACGATGTTGGATCTAGTACAACACCTGAACTCATTAGTGGGATGTATGGGCAATAGAACGCTGCTGCGTCTGATTCCGAAGAACCTTTATAACCAATTAGTACATCTTTGCTGTCCGAAGCATATGTGTTTACATACACTTTCATTGCATTGTTCAATGTACCAACCATTTTAGTGTTAGTTGGTGCTTCAAATGTGCCTTCAGTTGTACGTGCAAACGCTGAAGTTGTTGCAGATTGTAGAACTGTTAATGTGTGTGGTGACACAACAGCCCAGTTACCTGCGCCACGGCGTGTACGCTGTGCGATTTTGTTTGATGCACGGTTGATCATAACTGCTAATGCAGCATGTTCGTCACCAACAAAAGTAGCTGTACCACTAACAGCAGCTTGGTCAAACTGTACGTCTGATTCAGCTGAACCTGCTAGGCTGTATAGAGATGCTAGGACCTCTTGGTCGATTTCAGCAGTAATCTCTTGTGCTAGTGCAGCCATGATTTCTGCTTCTACGTCGATACCGTGCTGTGACTGCGCATCCTGAGCAGCTTCAAAAGTCCAACGTGCTGATAGCTTACGTGTTTTAGCTTCAACAGTTTGCTTTAGTACTTGGATACTTAGTTTGTTACCAGCTGTACCTTCCATTGCCGCAGTTGCATTTGCTCTACCTGCGTCTGAACCAGCTTCGTCACCTGAGTAACCGATAGCTAGTTTGAATGGACTTAGTGCTTCTTCACCCGCTGTTGCATCGTCAGCTGTGTCGCTATAACGAACGCGAAGTGTGTGAATCTGACCAACTGGGCCAGTCATTGGTTGTACACCAACAATCTCGTTTGCGATGACAGTTGGCATCACACGTCTGATTACTGGGAGGATAACACGGTTAAGTGTTGCGATATTACCGGCAGATGTAGCACCAGCAGTTGCAGTCTCCATCAAATACCTACGGGTATTTTCAAGTGTTGAAGACATTACTGCTTTCTTTGTGCCTTGTAGGCCTTCAAGAAGTGCGCTTTTTGTATCGTGCCAGCGACTTTCTAGTAGTTCTGACATTGGTTTCTCCTTATTTATAGTCCAGCTAAACGCTTAATATCAACTACTTTGTTGTTATCTACGTTTGCTTGTATGTCATTTGTTTGTGTTTGCACACGGTTGCCTGTTATTTCTTTTGCCTCTGCCAATACTGCCTTCTTCTTTGCTGGAGATTTACCGTCAATAACTGCCGGTAGATACTTGTCAAACGATTCACGAAGTTTCTTCGTTTGTACAGATTCCAGTAAGTCCATCATAATTCCTTTCTGATCCTTGCTTAAAGGCCCAGTAAGTTCGCTAATAATATCGTTACGTGCAATTGACTCATTAATCATTTTGATTTTTTTGTCTTGTGCTTCTGCAAGATTTATTGCTTTTGCCGCAGCTTCACGTGCTTCTACTATTTGTCTGTCTTTTGTGTTAACAACTTTTAATAGTTTAGCTGTTTCCGACTTCTCATTTAGTAAGCTATGTGTATATTCGTTGCTAAATGCTTCGAATATTTTGCGACCAAAGTCATTTTTACGTGCGCTATCAATATCTTCTTTAAGTGACGAAATTTCTTTTTTAAGACCTTTCGAAACAGTTTCTGATACTAATGTAGCACTTTTTTTGATAAAGTCTGACTTAACTTTATCAATTTGAGCTTTGCCTTCACGTACTAAACGTACTTTTGTTTCGGCAAGATCTTTTTTATCTTCATAAAACTCTGCAAGTTCTTTTGCAAGAGACTCAACTACAAATTCTTCCATAGCAATAAACTTGTCAGCCATTGCTTTTTGATCCGAGTGTAGTTCTGTTACTTCTTTTTTCAACGATTCTAATACAAAATCTTTTAATAGATTTGCATTTTCACGCTGTGCAACAGCGAATTTAGCTTTTGCTTCTGCAAGTTGTTTACGATCATCTTGGAATTCTGCAATTTCTTCAGCTAGTTTTTCACTAACCAATGAATCAATTGCTTCAACCATAGTTTGCTTGTCGTGTTCATACTTCCCTGCAAACTCTTCACGTAATTCAGCAGTAACAGAAAGGCGATTTTCTTTCACCTTAGCGTTCCAAGCCTCTTCAAGTTCTGTGCGAACTTCTTCTGAAATAGCAGTGTTTTCAAAGAGTGATTTCAGTGCATCATTCATTTCTTTCTCCTTGGTCACTGGAGTTTGCTTATTATATCTAATAAGCTCTCTTTAATGTATTTTTGTGCCTTTTTATCGCCTTGTACTTCCCTAGCTGTGTGGAACGCCTTTAATCCACCTTTGGTGTTCATAAGATGTTCATATATTGGTGTTGGATATGCACCGGGGGCGCTGGGCTGAGCCACAACGTCCACGGTGATTATTTCAAAATCAGTTACTTCTCCTGATCCATCTTCTTTTACATTGCCCGACCCCCTTGAAGAAACACCTAGTTTAACTCCGCTTTCAAGCATTGTTTTAACTAGTTGTCCCATTGGAGTAGGCAAGATTTTTAACTTGCCATAACCGTTTGGCCCATCCATCCACATTTCGCTGATCATGTGACTCACTCGGTCCAAGTTAATGTTAAGTCCATCTGGATGATCTACTTCACCTAACACTGAGTAGCCACCACTAATTTGTTCGTTGAGTGTGGTGACAGCCCTGCCAATCTCGTTAACGGGATAAACACGCTGATTTGCGTTGCGTACTCCGCCTTGAATGCAAATACCTTTCATAAAAAGATCTTTGCCTTCATTAGCAGACTCAACAACAATCTTAGCTTGGTCGAAACTCAAATGTTCGTTTAGTAAATTCATACTTCAGTCCTTAATTACTTTGCTCTTTTAGGAGCACCATTTAGCATTGAACCTGCTGACTTGTCGTCTGCGCCGTTCATTGCTGGTTTAGTAGCATTTGTCATTGACTTTGATGCTTTACCGCCTGGTTTATTTACATTACCCATGTCGTCAGTTTTTGGTGCTGCTGCTTTGCCGCCAGCTTCGTCTGCTGAACTTTGTGCAATATTACCTACTGTGCCGCCCATGTCGTTTTTACCTGCAACTGCTGACTTTGTACCGTTTGTACCAGTGTCGCCCATTGATGCAGTTACTTTTTCTACATACTCGCGCATTGTTTCAGTTTGTGATTTTTCACCTTCTTCAACTTCTTCGTCGGTTGCTTCTTCAACTTCTTCGTCAGTTGCTTCAAACGCTTCCATTTCGTCGTCGTCTTCGCCTTCTTCTGAATCCATGTCCATTGGCATTTCGTCGTCGCCGCCCATGTCATCATCTGCTGGTGCTTCATCGTCGCCCATCATTGCGTCAAATTCTGCTTTTAGTTCGTCTAGCATATCTTCGATGTCTGTTAAACGATCTTCTACATCGCCTTCGCCTTCTTCATCGTCCATGCCCATGTCGTCCATGCCCATGTCGTCCATGCCTGGCTCTTCTTCGCCACCCATGTCTGGCATTTCGATAGCACCTGCTAATTCGTCTGCTGGATCTGCTTCATCAAAAAACGATTCGTCAACTTCTTCATCAGCTTCGTCTAATTCTTCTTCCGACTCATCAACTTCTTCATCAGTTGCTTCGTCTAAATCTTCTTCTGATTCATCTACTTCTTCGTCAGTTGTTTCTTCAACTTCTTCTTCGTCTTCTAGTAGTGATTCGTAAATGTCACGTGATTTTTCTACCACGATTTCATGGAAAAGCTCTTCTGCACCCGCACGGTCTTCGTTTACTAGGCGCTCAAGCATTTCTTCAAACTTGTTGCGTTCAGTCATGTTTTTCTCCTTTGATTGTTACAAGGCTGTCTATTGTATTTACTCTTTTTAGAAAATATACGTGTAAAATGGTGTAAAAGCACGCCGTTTTTAAACGGGAAGTGCCTTTAAGCTGAATTTTTGAATAAATTCAGGAATAGTTTGATGATATAAATTTTGTAAATCTTTTAGTTGATCAGGAACAAATCCCCTATTGTTTGCAGTTATTCTAATGTATTTAGTTCTAGGATTAGTATTAATAGTCATTGTAGTTTGTCTTACCCAATTACCATAATACGTTGCTCGTTCATCTGATCGTTTATAATTTTTTGTATCAGCAAACATATTATTTAATTTGTCGTTATTATCGCCAATTCCCAAATAATCAAAACCTAATATGTATATTGTTTTATATTTGTGTGTACTAGCTAACCATAATGCTGTAGGACCGCTACTCCATCCTTTATTAGGATTAAGTAAATTTAAATCTTCAACTGCTTGAGAATATTTGTTAGGATTAGTATATACAGGATGCTGTTTGTGATAGTTACTATTTGCAATTTCCATTACCATTTTTGTGTCTACAGCTATTAAATGATCAACAGCACATTCTCTATAAACTGCATTACAAGCGTAAACAGGTCCGTGTTCTTTTAAATTAGGGATAGATATCTGTTGCCTGCTTGTACCATTGCCAAGCACAAATGCTATTTCTGACATTATAGTCCGCCGGTGGCTGCTGCTTGCGCTGCTATTCCGTACATCTGTTTTACAAAGTTTAATTCTTCTGCGTGTTCTTCGCGCTTTTGATCACTAGCTTTACGCACTTTGTTAATATCTTTAAGTGTAAGTTTAGCTTTTCTAGTATCTGACATCTGTATTATACTTTTGTCATCGCGAGCATCGTACCTACCGTTATCAGTAGGTTCTAGTGTTTCGTCATCAAAGTAAAACAATTCTCTTAATATCATATAACTATTTACCTTTATTAAATTGTTTGATCCGTAGCTGCATCACCAGCAGGGGCGGCACCAAAGTCGTCACCTGTTGCTGTGTCTGGAGGAGTATCTTCGCCGCCATCGATGCCGCCAAGGTCGTCATCCATTCCAGTTTCAAGTCCGCCAAAGTCGCCACCTAAGTCGCCACCAGTTACACCAGCAGATCTCATTTCTGCACTACCTTCGGCATCAGTTGGTTGTAAGTTTTCGTCGTTTTCCTCACGCCATAGACGTTCGTTTTCGGCAATCTCTTCTTCGCTCATGCCTAGGAATCGTTTCATAGCAAATCTATTTGAAATATAAGGTATTCCGGCCATTTGCGTAAATGTTCCAATTCTATTATTATCAAGTTCGGCTTGACGATAACTTGCAAAGTTTTGTGGAGGTTGTAATTTTAAATCAAACATAGCAAAGTCAACATTTGCACCTTTGCTACTTAAAAATAGTTTAAATTCTAAATTAAATACTTCTTCAACCATACTTTGCAAACGTTCGCAATACTTATTAAAACGTAGTTCTTGGATATATGCTGTACCTACTCGTCCATCATTATATTGCGATGCGCCATCATCTGCGCCTGTGGGTAGATAACTAGAAGGTATGCGTAAACCACGCACCAACTTGTTAGTAAAATACCTAAGGTCATCAATCTCTCCTAAGTTTGTACCACCTGGTAGTGTTTCAACTTTAGATCCTCTACCTTCTGCTGTTTGAGGGAAAAAGTAGTCTTCGTTGATTGACAGTGGATTATAACTACTGTCGATAACATTCTGACCGCCGCCTGTTTTACTAGGAATACGTCTTTGGTGTATTTCTGTTTTAACACGTTCCACAAACTGCATAGCAAGGTGTGATGGCATGTTACCTACATCAACGTAGAATACTCTGCGCTCAGGCGCACGTTGAACTCGATAGATGATAATTGCATCTTCAAGCAATTCTTTTTGCTTGTATACTTTAAAAATACTTTCTAATAAACTATTACCAAACGGATAATTTCCATCTAAACCTTCGCTCATACTTAAATGAACAACATGATTAGCATCTACATATGTTTCTTTTTCACCTTGTTCAAATCTACTAGAACCGCTTGCAGGAGTACTATTGCCACCAGTTCCAAACTGATTTGTAACTTGATTGTACCCTTGTGTTCCTCCGGGGCCGTAACTGTTTTGCGTATTTAGAGGAGTGGCTTCAAGATTTTCAAAACTAAAATTGAGATTTTTAACAACATATTGTTCAGGACGTTTGCCTTCACTTTCGTTTACAATGATTTTTGTTACTTGACTAGGGTCTACGTGAAACCATTTTTGTGTTTCTGGATCTCTAATAAAGAACTGGTCACCGTATTTAAATGCATTACGCATAACTCTAAACATACGTGTTTCAAACTGATTTAATTTACACCATTGTTTTAGATACTGTCCTAAAATTTGTATTTCGACGTTTGTTGCTTCTTTACTAAAGTTAAAAGTAAAATGTGTATCATTTTCTTTGGCTTTTTGTGTGCAAAACTCAGCAAGAATATCCAATGCAGCATTAACTTCGCTATCACTATCCATTGTATTATACTGATTATAACGTTCGATACGATTAGGAGACCCTACATATACATCAGGAAGATGGCTACTATAATTTGCTGCCGCAGGACCGATACCAGTTCCTTGTCCGCTTTTAAAACTAAACGGACTATAACTTCCGCTAGGATTGTTTCCTGTTGGTACTGGTTTAAAATGTTTTTTCCAACTCATTATTTCAATCCTATTCCTTTTAACATATTTCCTTGTAAGCCTTTTGTAGCTCGTAAACTTTTTATTTCAGTCTGAAGTTGCTGTTGATTTATACTTGCTATATTATGCATACCTGCATTAAGAGTTTTTATAGAATCATTTAAATCTTTTATCATCGAACTTATTTCATTATTATTATTACTTATCTGTGTAGTGTTGTCAACCGAATTTACTTGATTTTCCATTGTTGTAGCTACACTATTCATTTTATCATTTAATTGATTAATAAAATCAAATGTTTTCATTCTTCCAGTTACATTAGCACTACCGCTAACTATTTCCGGACCACGTTCTCCTACTATACCAAACCCATCTTGTGGAATAAATCCTCCATTATCAAAACCGCCGTAGAACTGTCCACCTTCTGCTTGTGCTGCGCGATAACGTTCAACTTGCCTATTTGTATATGCCATCCCATCTTCAATAGCTCTTAGAGTATCTATTCTACTTTGTTCAACTGCTTGGATAGTAACTTCTTGTGCCATTTGCATTTCATCTTGACGTTGTCCTAACCTAGTTTCGGCGTCAACTACTGTTGCTCTAGCAGCATCAATTTCAGTTTGTAAATCAGCAGCTCTATCAAATTGCCCTTGTTGAACTAACTCAGTTTGTCTATTTGTTAACTCTGCTAATTCTGCTTGTGCAGTTGACAATTGAGCTTGAGACTCTGCTACTGCTGCTTCTGCTTGTGCTATTCTTTCGTTAGACGAAACATCATTATCTTGTAAAACTTGATCAACATCCATGTCAAGTTGATTTGCTAAATCAGCAGCCGTGCCCTCACCTAAAATAACTTGTTCTGCATCCATTGGAACAGTTTGAGGATTAAAACTAAACATGTCTTCTAAGCTATTGACTGCATCTCTGGCCGGATTTAAAACGCCGCTAATAGCTTCTTCGACTTGTCTGCGTAATGCTGCATCGTCGCCCATTGCTTCTGTAACTGTTGTTAATGCTGATTCAGCTGCTCCTACTAGTGCTGGTAATGCAGTTTGCTGAACATACATAATAGTTTCACGTAGTGCTTCTTGCATATCTACAGTTTGTCTTATAATTCCGTCGGCGCCCATTTGCGCTTGTTGTTGATCTGCAATAGTATCTCTTAAACTTCCAATTACACTTGCAAGTTCGTCAGTTCCTTCTGCTGCGCTAGTAATACCTCTGCGTAAATCAAAACTACTTTCTAACATATCAGCAGCATTAGCACCTACATCACTAAAGTTTCCTAATAGTGCTAAATTTGCAAAATCTGGAGATTCCATGCCTTCAACACTTGCACCGATAGCTTGATCTAATAGTCCTTGTGCTTGTTCAGCACTGGCGCCGCTTCTAATTGCATTTGCATAGGCTTCGTATTCATCAATAACACTAGGTAATGCTTTTGCAATATCTTTACTTGCATCACTTACAGGTGCACCAAACGCTACCAAGTCTTGAATAAGTGTTTCAAATCCTGGACCTAGCTCTCCAGCAGTTTGCAAGCCTTCTTGCAATGCCATAGCTTGTTCTTCGTCTAGCTGAGACAACAATGCTTGAACTTGTCCATTGCGGCGTCTTTGTCTCATTTCTTCAGCAATTTGATCTCTTTGTTTGCCTGTTAATTTACTTAATTCGTCTAGTGTTGTTGCAAAATTAGCAGCATTTTGATTTAATGTGCCATCAGTTCGCATCCTGCGCATACCTTCAACTGTTTGTAAATCTGCAAATGTAGCTAACGATTCGTTGATATCTTTAACATCATATCCTAGCATACGTAAATTAGTACCAAAGTCGCTGTCTAAAAAATCCTTACTCATTTGAATAAAACTTTGTGTAGCATCTTCAGTTGTACCACCGAGAACTCTTAATGCATTTTGATTTTTCATAAAGAATTCAGTCATGTCTTTAACTTCTAAGCCCATTTCAGCAGCACTTTGCTTAATATCAACAATACTGGCTCCAAACGTAGCACCAATATTACTAAGTTGTTGATACTCAGATAAGCTACCTTCAGCAAACTGGACAAGTCCAGCAATTGCTTTAGATGCTGCACCAAGAATTTTTGTATTTGAATTAAGTGCGTCTGAATATGCACTTAAACTTTGTGAACCGCTAAGAAGATTACCTGCTATGCCCAAACCGGCACTAGCAATGTCACTACCTGCCTGTCTCAAGCCGTTTGTTAGAAAATTTAATCCACTACCTGCTTCGTTTTCCAAATCGTAAAACTCCTAGTTTATACATCAATAAATATGCTATAGTATATTTACCTGACAGGACAACTAATATGACCAATCAAAGCATTCTTAAAAAATATAGACGCCAGCCTAAACTGCAAATTGATTTGCCAAGCCGAGGCGAGTATTATCCGCCGGACGCTTTGTACGAAAATCAACATACTGATATTCCAGTGTTTAGCATGACTCCTAATGATGAAATTATGTTTAAAACTCCTGATGCATTAATAAACGGCGAAGCAACAGTAGCAACAATAAAAAGTTGTATTCCAACTATTACAGATCCGTGGAGTATACCTACATTAGATATAGATACTGTATTAGTTGCAATACGTATTGCTAGTTACGGTGATACTATGAATGTTTTAAAAGTTTGTAAGGATTGCGGATCAGAAAATCAATACGAAATTCCGTTAACTTCTTATTTAGATTCTTATCTAACAAAAACATTTAACAATAAGTTAACTATAGATAATTTTACTTTTCATTTTCGTCCGCTATCTTATAGAGAATTTACAAACGGTCAAAAAAGATTGTTAGGAATAAGAAGATCAATTAATCAAGTAATTACTAACAAAGACTTTTCTGACGACGATAAAGGCAAGGCAATGGATCCGTTGTACATTGAATTAGCAAAGGCACAACTTGAAGCAATAACAAATGCAATAGTTGGTATTGAAGTCGAAGGCGAAATAGAAAAAAACAAACAAGAAATAATGGAATTTCTTGACAACAACGACACAAAATATATTGCCAAAGTTAAAAAAACAATCGAAGAAAATCACAAGACATGGTCGCCTCCAAAACATTCTATCAAATGTAATGAATGTAATAAAGACGATCAAATGCAAGTTACACTGGATACATCTGATTTTTTCGGGAAAGGCTAGTGAGTCTTTCCGACGAGGAAGTATTTTCACTAGCCGATGATATGGAAAATGAAATCAAACAGATTAAAGACAATTGGTATCGTATCGGATGGTATATGAGGGGTAGTGCAAATATTCACGACTTGATTAACGATACCGATGTTGGTGATTTGGAAATTTTTAATAATATTATCAAAGACAATATCGAAACTAGTAAGACTACTAAACTACCTTGGATTTAATTAATTCTTGCTCGATCTGCTGCAATAGCATCCAACGCATTTTCTTCGTTGCCTGGTCTTACAGTAGGCGGCGCTCCAACTGATCTACTGCTGCTTACTCTGCCTCTAGGAACCACTGGAGCAGTACTTTGTCCAGTACCCGGAGGTGTTTCACCTGTTGTTGAAGGTTCTTCTGTTGTTGAAGGTTCTTCTGTTGTTGAAGGTTCTTCTGTTGTTGAAGGTTCTTCTCTTGTCATTGGACCAAAGTCTTCAGCCATCATCATTTCTCTTCTAGCTCGAGTGTAGTACGGAACTCTTCTGCTTTCAATGCTAGTACCTGGAGGAAATATTAAATCCTGAAACACAAGTCTAGCCCACTGCGATGTTGCAAAAGCACTGCCGTTTACTCCTGCACGTTCTCTTGTACCGGGATCTGCAAACCCACTAGCTTGGGCAGCACCACTGGCTGCAAAAAAGTCTTCGCTGCCAATCAAGCCTCCGGTAATGCTATTAAGTGTGTTTGCTGCACCTTGCATACCTGCTCCTGCTAATTCAACTGCACCTTGTAGCATTGAGCCTATTATACTTTCTTGACCCCATTCAACAATCCAGTCAACTATTCCTTGTTGTACAGCAGGCCTAGTAACTGCATAAACAAGCAACTGAAATCCAGCTTCAGAAACAACTGCACTAATAATTGCCGGTACAGCACCAATACCGGTAGCCCCTACTGCAAGTTGCCCAGCTCTAACCATGTTTCTAATTCCTCTAAGCACGTTAAGGTATCTTGGCGATCTAAGAATTGCTAGTAAAATTACACTTAGCTGAATTGAATACATTCCCCAGGCAACTTGTATTTTATCTTGATATTCAGCTTCGGTAATTTCTCCATTGAGCATTTCTGCTTCAATGTTTGCCATAGTAGTTAATATGCCGTCTCTTAATTGCTCTTCTACTGCAAATGCTCTAAGAACTCGCATAAGCACAGTGCCAGTTCTGCTTGCCATAAATGCAGCTACTCTAGGTGCAGTTTGTCTAGTTATTTGTCCAGGATTTGAAAAACGTATTTTTGATCGTAATAAGTTTCTACTAACTACATTACCTCTTGTCCTTAAAGATGCTCTGTTACCTCTAGTTTTCCATTGCTCTTGAAAATCTCGTGCTGCTGTTAATGCACCTCTGTTAGTTGTAATTCCATCATCGCCAACTGCAAATCTAAAAACATCTCTGCCCTGTACAAAATAATACGAATTACCTACTTGTCTAATTACGCCTTCAGCAGCAGCAGCACCGGCAGCTGCGCCACCAGCTGCACCAGTAGCAGCAATGTCTAATAAGTCAAACGTATCCTGATCTTCTTTTAAGAAAATAGATTTTCGATTAGATAATTCAGATAATTTCATTTACAAATATTCCATGTTTTTATTATATATGTATTTATATGAAGTGAGCTTTGCTCACTTGTGTTTACGCTATCGCTTAACACAAAATATTTTTTAATAATAAACAAGGCATATGCTTATGCATATGCATTTAATATTATGTAGATTAATCTGGTCAGACGGAACCTGTTTATGGTCCCGTCCTCTCAAACATTATGTGAGTATCACCAGCCGAGATCGGAAGTA
>Ga0209138_1000709_pt1 | contig 31139 bp, 34 predicted proteins | sample SaaInl3SG_22_DNA_FD_184645 | JGI IMG/M metagenome (GOLD analysis project Ga0209138, IMG submission 184645) | Marine microbial communities from expanding oxygen minimum zones in the Saanich Inlet - ESP_153SG_22_DNA (SPAdes) (version 2) | ecosystem: Environmental > Aquatic > Marine > Intertidal...
CTCTGTTGTCTCTATCCCATAACTCATTGTGTATTTGTTCTTCCATAAATGTGTTTTTAAAGTGGTGCTACGACACTATTAATATAAATATAAGAAATTTTTTTATATAATCCAACTTTTTTCATGACCAGGTCTAACATCAGTATTGACAAAAATCTTGAATCCAGCCTCAGTAGCTTTTAGGCAGAATCCTACATCTTCAGAACAAAAATCTCTAACTCCTTCACTATACTCTTCCCATACAGGTCTAAACCAAGGGTATTCTAATTTTTCAAAAACACCTTTTTTGATAAGCATAAATCCAAATCCAGTATAAGCAACGGGAAATACTTTTTCTTCTGCTTTATCTAGTAAATGATTTTCATTTAAAAATTCATACTTACCATTGTTACTGTAGTATTCATTATCCCAATTTTCTACAGTTGCATAAGCTGCATTGCTAGCCATTTTATAAATACCTGATATTATATCTTTATCTGTATCGATGAGGGTTTTGACTTGTTCAGGAGCAAAAAACATATCAGAATCAATCCACATTATGTAATCATAATCAACTTTACCATCCCATGGATTTTGATTAACTCCTCTTCGTGTATCAGCACCTAAACAACGGTTTCTAACGTAATAAACATTAGAATCATACTGGTTACTTAAAATAGGATTAATATTATTGTTTATACACCAAACAAATAAATTAGTCCAACATTTTAAAAATGTATCTGAAAACCTATTTCCTGGGACACAGAAAATAATAGTAATTGGTTTAGTGTTTGGTTCTTTTTTCATTTACGTATTTATTAGTAGCCCGTAGGGGAATCGAACCCCTCTTACCAGGATGAAAACCTGGCGTCCTAGCCGATAGACGAACGGGCCATTTAGATCCATTTACTTTACATCTGCAAGTACAAGAGATTGAGGAGCTAATTGCATACACAATCTAAATGGACCATAAACTTAAGCTACGTGATCGGCTAATACCTTCTCAACTGCAGCTTTTGCTACTTCGTAATCCACTTCTCCAGTTTCATCCTCATATTGTACGGGATCTTTTCTGCCAAGAGCAATAAAAGCCTCAATCCTCTCAACACTAGAAGCAGACTTATAATCACTATTTCCCGAAGGATAAGGCTTGTAAGAAGTATTTGTTCTTTTATAAACTTCATCAAAATCAATACCTAAAATTTCACATAATTTTTCTCCATCTTTTAAGATACCTAATTTATCTGTATCAAGATAAGGAGTAAAATATCCTACTTTTTCAGCATCCCAGTTACCGATTCTAAAAGCTGCATCATCTGCATCTCTAAATTCTTGACGACAATCTGGATAAATAGCATGATCACCTGAATGAATTCCTAAAGCAATATCTGTATCGTTTCCATTAGCATTAGCAGCTGATAGAGCAACTGCCTGTGTAATAGAAGCAAATATTTTATTACGATTAGGAACAACAGTAGCTTTCATGTTATCCTCTTCATAATGACCTTCTGGTACATCATCTCCTCCTGCTACTAAAGCAGAGTTAAGTAGACTAGATAAACCTCCAAGGGTAATAATTTCATGTCTAAGTTTTCCTGATAGTTCAGGAGAAGTTTCATGAATATAATCGACTAAAGATTTAGCTTTTTCTAACTCAACACTATGCTTTTGACCATAATTAAAAGAAATAGCTGTTACTTGATCATACTCTTTAAGAGCACGTAATAATAAAGTTGACGAGTCCATCCCGCCGCTAAGTGATACTACAACATTTTTTCCCATGTTTTACTTATTTAATTTTTGCCAGGTATTATTAAGCGTATAGGCAAACGCTTTTATTTTACATTTGTAAATACCATTCACATTATATCTCTTCCATTACTTTATCTAACTTCTTTTGAAGTTTATCAAATGCAGGTTCAATTACATCATCCCAAAAATATTCTTGATCTTCATCATCATCAATATCTTGTTCTTCCTTAATTATTTCTCCATAGTATACTTCAAATACTCCAATTGGTTGATGTCCTTCATCCCAATATTTGCCTGAGACTTTGATTTCATCGTCAATTTCAGCCATTTGTCTGTAAATCTCTAAAATCATGTCTGATGGTGGATACCAAGCTGTATCTAAATAAATTTCACATCTATTATCACTTGAACGATAATATCCTTCATCCCAAATTTGAACCCATTTTGAACCAACCTTATCAATAAATAATTCTGCATCTGCTCCAAATTCATCTACAATATGGGGTGCTTCTTTTTGATTTGGGTAAGGCCCACTATGGCACTTTTCAAATCGTTCTACGAAATTATCAATTGCTTCCTTAGATCCTTCTATATAGATCTCTGTTCTATTACTATTTGCCATAACTTAATCGTATAATTAAATGCTACACATTAACTATGTTAATCATTTTTTCACTAATACTTTTGTAAGTATCAATGTATTCTTTTATAGAACTATAACTTTTTTTCTCATTTAATTTCTCTTCTGCTACTTTTTTTATTGCGTAAGAAAAGTTAGCTGGGTAGCAGATAGTTTTAATATAGTGAGTATCCTTATCTCCTTTAATTACTCTCTCATATACGGTGTATCCTCCTGTTGAAGATTTACTAATAAAAAAGGGTTCCATACTAGGATCTTGAATAATAGTATCACTAGTTGGTATTGAATCTGGTTTACGTAACATTTATATAACTTATTTTAAAATTAATTCTTTTAATTGATCTTGTTTTAGAAGCCCTGCCTTAGAAACTTCTTCACCATCTTTTATAATAACAGTAAAGGGTATAGACTGTACTCTATATTGAGCTGCTAAACCTGTTTGGTCTTTTTCAATATTAACATCTACAAACTCTACTTCTTCTTTTAGTTCTTCTTTTACCTTATCCCATACTTTACTATACATTCTGCAGGGACCGCACCAATCTGCGTAAAATTTTATAGCTTTTACCATAATATAATATAATATAATTTATTTAGAATTCCAACTTTATTTAACAGTATTTCCATCAACTGCTATTTCATGCCAATGTACTCTACCTTCTTCTATCGCTTTCTTAATATTTTTTTGTTTAGACATTAAGAATGAAGAGCCGCTTTTAACTTCTATAATATGAACTGCACACTTGGTCTTACTTCCTGTATCTGTAAATGCTACGTAGTCTATAGGCATACCTAAGAATGTACAGTCCTCAACAGGAACAGGAAAATTAGACATAAAAGGAACAAAGTGTTCTATAGTTTTTCCCCATTGTACTGCCCCGGACCTTTTTTTAGCATCTATTTTAATAAACCGTTTCTGTGCTTCGAAGTCTTCTTTTAACTTTTTAATTTTATGTAGAAAAAAGAATACTACTCCTATTAGGACTAATCCTAAAAAAATTGATAATATCATAACTTTATTTTAACCGTCGCAGCTCAAACAATCTGTGCTAGTACGACTTCCTATATCTCCATTTATTACTGAATCTGTTCTTAAGTAGTATAAGGTCTTTATTCCAAGTCTCCAAGCAGTCATATGTACCTCATTAATAAACTTAGGACTATCTGTAGGATCAAAAGCCAAATTTAAAGATTGGGTTTGATCGATATACTTCTGTCTAGCAGCAGCTTGTTCAACTAATTGCAGCTGATTTATTTCAGCAAAAGTTAAGAAGATAGGTTTATCTTCTGCTGGCATAATATCTTCTGGTAGGTTTGCAATAGATCCTCTATCTTTCATAATTTGATCCCATACTTCTTCAGTATTAGCACCTTTCTGATCTAAGTAAGATTCTAAAGCTGCATTTTTTCTAATAAAAGTACCTTTAGCAGAATTAAAAGTATAGATATTAGCAGGAATAGGTTCAATACCAGCAGATACTCCACCGGCTATAGTAGAATTAGAGACCGTAGGCGCTATTGCCATTACGTGTGTATTTCTCATACCTGTACCCCTACACCAAACTGGTTCTCCGTATTCATCAGCTAATTTCCTAGAAGCATTTTCTGCTTTCTGTTTAATATCTGAGAATATTTGATGAGTAAGTGAAGTTGCAGCGATAGAAGTGAAAGGGATTCTTTCATTTTGTAAGAAAGTATGCCATCCTAAAACTCCTAGTCCAATTGCTCTTCCTTTTTTAGCACTTCTATGGGCCCTAACTAAAGATTCTCTTCCGGAAGTTTTAGCTAAAAATTCTTCTAGTACTCCATCTAAGAAGTATATAGCAGTTTCTACTAAATCAGTATTTCTCCACTCATGCCATTTAGTAAGGTTAACAGAAGATAAACAACAAATAAAACTATGTTCTTCATCTGTATGTAAAGTAATTTCACTACAGATATTTGTCATTGAAACGTCTAAATTATTCTTCTTATATGCTGGTGGATTAGCATTATTTACGTTATCATGGTACATAATATATGGCTCACCAGTCTCTACTCTAGACTTAAGTATTTTAACCCAAATTCTCATTGCCTCAGCGTCTCTATGCTCTAATTTTTGCATAAAGTTATCATCCACTACAATACATTGATGTAGGTTTAGACACTGTCTATTAGGGTCTCCTTTAGGTCTCCTAATCTCTAAAAATTCTTCTATATCTGGGTGATTTATATCGAGATTTACTGAAGCTGCTCCTCTTCTAACTGCTCCTTGATTTGTAGCAATAATAGTAGAATCGTAGATCTTAGCCCATGGAACTATCCCTTCAGATTGGCCCATATCGTCTTTGCCTATTTTTTCACCTCTACCTCTTACTTTCGATAATCCAATTCCTACTCCTCCACCTAAAGAGGTTAATCTCATGAGTTCAGCATTAGTAAGTCCAATACCTCGAATTGAGTCGGGTGTATCAATTCCAAAACATGAGATTGGTAATCCTCTATCGGTTCCTGTATTTGAAAGTACAGGGGAGGCTAAGTTCAACCATCCTTTCCACATATAGCGAAAAAATTTATTCGCTAAATCAGGTCTATCTAATCTTTGTGCTACTCTATTTGCTACTCTTCTGTAAGCTAATTTAGGTGTCTCATTAGGTAATAAATAACCTTTTGAAACAGTTGCTAACGAAACTTCATTCATCCATTCAGGATAATCTTTACCTGCCTCCCATTGGGAGTAATCTACTTGTACACTCATTAATTATATTTTTTTAAAACATTGCGTTAGCATCCCATTCCATATGACCTTTTGCGTAATTAGTTACCCTATTAGCAAAGAAGTCAGTTTGTTGTTTCCCAGCGATTACAGCATCAAACCATTTCATAGTCTTTAATGCACCTTTATCAATTTCTTCAGCAGGAATAATAGGTTTTAATCCTAAATCTGCCATTTTTGTATTAATTCTATGTTTGATAAAGTTTTTTAACTCTTCTTTTGAAAGATTTTCTAAATCCCCCATTTCAAATACTTTATCAATAAAGTCAAATTCTAGTTTAGAAGCCAATAATGCTGCTTGTTGAATTTCCGCTACTAATTTATCAGTTTTAAATTCTGGATGCTCTTGCATAAGAGTTCTAAATAACCAGCATCCTGCTTCTGAATGTAGTGATTCATCTCTTACAGACCATTCAACTATCTGTCCTACTCCTTTTAACTTATTACGCATTTTAAAGGATAATAAGACTGCAAAAGAAGAAAATAAGTTAACCCCCTCTGTAAAAGCAGAAAAAATTGCTAATGATTTAGCTCTTTCATGCCAGTTTGGAGTACCGTCGTGATTATCTCTTACGGTCATTAACGCTTCTATCTTAGCCATAGTAGTCTCATCCTCCAAAAATTCAGCAAAATCATCTAATCCTAATTGCTCATTAAGTAAAGAGTAAGCTTCTGCATGAATAGTTTCCGAAGAACCTAATGTTGTACCCATCATAATAACTTCTGGTTTTCTAAACCACTTGGTAACTAATGTAGACCAATAATCGTTTACTATCGTTTCTGTTTGAGCAAAACCTTTAAGAATTTGACCGACTACGTTTTTTTCATGATCTTTTAAATTAGATTTCCAGTCGGTAACATCTTGGGACATCGGAACTTCTGTGTGTAACCAATGTGCTTGTTGTTGTTTAAGCCAGTAATCAAATGCTTTAGGATATTCGAAAGGTTTATATACTACTCTTTCTTCTAGTAAACTCATATATCTTTATATATTAATTGGTTAATAAGACAGTGAATCCCCAAGAGAGTTTAGATCTTTCTCTTGAGGATACTATAATAAATATGTCTTTTATTCGTTATTAATTTGTTCAACACTGAAAAACTTCTGTGCTAATGCTTTATGGGTGGAAGTTACTCCATTTTCGTTCGGCATATCTAAACTATCTAAGTCAGTCTTACCTTCGAATTCAATATGACCATTATTAGTATCCATTTTTACATTATAGGTCATACCGTCTTGGCCGTATCTATTTTTCATAACATGAACTCTACCGGTACCTAATACTTTATCTTCTTTTTGCCTTGAAAGAGACAGACAAATATCCGCAACCATCATTTTATCATAACTTCCTGCTGCCTTGTCTCCCTCAATAACAGAATCCTTTGCTCCCATTCTATTAACTTGAGAAGGGGTAAGTATCGGAATCTTAAGTTCTTTTGCTAAACCTTTGGTAGCAATAAACACATCATCAATTTCATCTTTTCTTTCGAATGATTTACCCTTAGAAGGGCCTCTTAAATAATCTACATAATCTATAATTACTATATCTGGTTTGTGCTCCATATCGATACATTTTTGAATATGTGATTTAATTGTATTAACTGAAGCTGATTTAGGAGCATATTCTTTAACTATCAACTTACCTTTAAGATTGTCTACGTATTTCTGTACTTCTTTACGGTGTTTATTAACATCATCAATAGAGTACCCTGTAAAATAACAGTCAAATCTTTTACCAACGTAATCTTCCCCGAGTTCCAAAGTGTAATAATTGACTTTATAACCAAGCTGGACAGCATGAGCAGCAATGGCAACCATAGTCCAAGACTTACCACCGCCCGGATTACCAAACACAATAGCTAAATCACCAGGCCCAAATCCTCCTTGAATTCCATCGTTAAGGACAGGCCAAGGAGAAGGAACAGTAGGACGGTAATCAGTTCTATACCTACTTTCCACATCTTTATTATATTCATGTCCAATATTTTTATCCATCCCAGCTTTCATAGCCTTCTCTACTACATTCCGAATACCGTCGTAGTCTCCTTGCTTAAGAAGATCTGCTGAATCAAGTATTGCTGATTTCATTTCCTGGTTTTTACAGAAATTAGTAAACTCCTCCTGTATGTATTTCAGATCATCTTGAGACGCCTGATAACTGTTACGTAATTCCTCTTTAAGAGCTACTTGTAAAACTTCGTTTTCTACTTTTTGAAGCTCTACCTTAAGTACGTCCATAGTAATGGTAGTATGGTACTTATCAAAGTAAGAAGTAATTTGATTAATAATCCACTTATGTGAATCTGCATCAAAATATCCATCTGTCAATACATCTCTAACGTTAAGAAGAAATCCTTTATCAGTTAAAAGAGACCCTAAAACTTTTAATTGAAATCCTTTGCCGTACTGTTGTAGTGATTTTAATGTCATGTTATAACCTTTATTTAAATATAATTAATTTTTAGTTGAAAAGCAACTAATACTTTACTTATTTTACTGTTGTCAAGCTTCTAAAATTTTCAAGCCATCCTTCTGTATTTTTAGTAATCCCCTCAATTTTATCTTGATCCAATAACCTTAAAAATGCACCTGTTTGTAAGTCCGGAAGAGGAGATCTAAGTACATCCATAACGTACTCTTTCTCTTTATCATCTAAGTCAGAAATGTTTAGATCCATTAACTTGTAATTAGTCTCAACTCTATCCCACTCTGTAATAATTTTAGGAAAGATCTTTTTAACTTTTTTCTCTTCTAACTTTTCCGCACATATATCATATACGTACTCCAAACTCAAATCTGGTTCTTTAGTAAGTAAGGGGAATTCTGAAAGAATAGTTTTTATTCCTAACCCCTTGACACCAGCTAAATTATCGGAATTATCACCTAATAATGCTTTAACTATATTGTAATTTTCCGGTAATACCTTAAGTTCGTCAAATATATTACTCTCTGTAAAGGTCTTCTTTTTTACTGGTGCATATACCTCTACAGTATTATCAATTAGCTGTAAGAAATCTTTATCTGATGAGACTATTGTGCATTTTTTTACTTTAGATATAGATGCTCTTTTAGCTATATACGCTATAATATCATCTGCTTCTAATTTTTCCATCATTAGCTGTTGAACAGGCAAGCATTCTAGGTAATCTTGAGTTCTAAATAGTTGACCTATCAACGCTTCTGTTTCTTCTGCTTTAGTATCGTACAGTCCCCAATGAGTTATTCTAGAAGTAGCTCTTTGTGCTTTATAGTTTGGATCAATATTCTTTCTATTAGCAGAACCTCCTTTTCCGTCCCATACAATTATTACTCTTGTTGGATCAAAAATCCTAGTAACGTACCCTAAAGAGCGAAGGAAGCCCACCAGGCCTCCGATATGCGCGCCTGATGGGTTCATCGCCTTGAGTAATGAAAAGCTACGAATTAACATATTCATAGCGTCTACAATCAAGATATGATCGTTCAACTCACGGGGTGGGGTTTCTTTTAAGTTATTTAGGATATCGTCGTATGCCATTAATCTAATATATTAGGAGTTATAGTTTCTTCTTCTAAGTCTCCTTCTTCTATTAAATCAAAGTCAATACTACCAACTAATTTAAGCCAGTGATCTTTATGTTCATTCTTATACTTATCGATAGCTCGTTTATCGTCTGGTATGAATCCATGAGATGTCATTACAACTCTACCTCTAGATTGTACTCCTCCAATATGGTTCTTCTCTACTTGAACGTTAGTACGTTTAGCAAATTCTACTTGAAGACCATCTTTGATAGCTTTAATCTTAGAAGTACCTGGGTTAGTAATATTACCAAAAGTAATAACTAACGTAGAATCATACCACATAGACATACCTCCTTTATTCTGTAGCTTAGGTTGTCCCATTGGTGATTCAGGTTTCATAGTCCACACCTTATTGATAGCAACTAAAGTGTTAGTAAAAGGTGAGTTTTCCTTTCTTGATAATAGTATTTTCTGATTCAGATTATTACCGAATTGAGTAGACATAGCACCTGCATTCCATTCATTATTGTTCTTGTTAGAACGTACTGATAAATCACAAGGAATAGAACCGATAGAATCCCAGAAGAAACACATATCAAAAGGTAAGTTACCTTTAGCTTGTTCATCCATAAGATCTGCCATATATACTGCTACTTCTTCGATAGTATTTAAAGTCCCTCTATCAGCATATAGGAAATGACCTTCATAATCAATTACAGTACCTGTTTCATCAGTAACTTCATCGAATTTAAGCCCCATTTCTTTAGCATGATCCCAAGACCACTTCATCTCAGAAATAATAAAGACCGGAAGAATACCTAGCTTTTGAGCGTTTACTGCAGCTTCTAATAATGCTGTTGTTTTACCCGTATCACTATGTCCTCTAAGTAGGGTAATATGTCCTGTTGGTATTCCAGGAAGAGAAGTTATATCTTGGAAAGCTTTAGATAGTGGAATCCAGCCCTGCTCCTTGAATTTTACAGAAGCATTTGAGAAACCTTTCTTCTTCTTAAAGTTTCCAAGATTAAAACTCTTCTTAACAGCAGCTGTTGCTGCAGCTGTTACCTCTTGTTTTGTTTTTGCCATATTTACTCGTTGAATAAGTCATCAAATTTGCTAACTGTGTCTTGGTTGCCAGCAGTAGCTGTTTCCAATGTAAAGTCAGTCTTTCGAGGACTTGTGCTTTCTGGCGTAATTTCAGAACCTGCTGCAGGAGTTTCTTCTTCTGCTGATCCTGGGTTTAGATAATTTTGAAGTTGTTTTTTAATAAACTCGTAGTCATACTCAGTATGCACTTCTACTGGGTTAGGTTGTTCTTTCAACCACGTATCAACTAAATCATTGTTATCTGATAGAGGTGTTTGTTTAGGTTTAATTCTAACAGTAGTTTCTGGGTAAGGGTTACCTTGTCTCTGCTCGACTACCATGTCCCAACCGTTAATTACGTCAGTAAAGTCCCCTACATCCTCATCTTCTGCTAAAGCAAGTAATGATTTATAAATAGTAACTCCAAAACCCCATAATCTTACACCTTTATCTTCTTCTCCTCTTACAATCACCGGAGCAAAGATTCTAGTTTTAGGGCTAATCTTACCAGATAATGACCAATTGTCTTTATCGTTGGTTTTTCTAAGTTCTTTTACGAACTCTTCAATCGGGTCTTGCTTACCAAAGTTAGATAAAGCAATCATAGGGTATTTACCGATACCGTAGTGAAACTTTAACTCTTTAAAAGGAAAAGCAGGATCGAAAGCAGAAGGTACAATACGTACTGTCTGTTTTCCTAATTCAGGTTTCCAAAAAATTGTGGAGTAGTCAGTTTTCTCTCGTTGCTGACCGTTGTTGTTCAAGGCATCTAGTTTAGCCTTAATAGCATTAATGTCCATATAACTAATTTTAATTTATAACTTATTATACCAATATAAGAACTTATTTTCAGTTCTCCAACTCTATTATCTTAAAAAGTTTGGTATTTACCCTTTTAAGTTCAGGTCCTTTAGTAAGTAGTACACAGTTTCTGTAATCTGTCCAGTTAACTCTATAACTTGTGTCTAATACACCTCCATTTAATCCTTTAATTAAAGTATTTAAAGCATTAATAGTGTAAAGGGTGTTGGTTTCTTTTTTTCTATGTACAAGAATAGTATTCTCTAAAAATGTTGATACATTTCCAAAGTCTACGTTATAAGTACATATGTATTCATCTTGACTCTTTGAATAAAGAACAAAAATCTTATTATATATAATTTTGTACTTTTCCTGTATAGTAGTTAATACGTCTTCTAGGTCTTCTTGAGTAGAGAACGTACAAAACAGCTTGTTGCTCATATCTTCGTTTAAATATACATCATCGAAATCGTATTCGATGGAAAAATCTGTAACTGATTGCATTCTATTATAAATATGAAACTGTTTTACAAAACTAAATTTTTACTAAACTTAAACTTAACTGGGAATTTCCCGTCTTCTTCCAGGATTTCTTGTATCCTTTCTAAAGTCTCTTTACCGTCTTCTTTACTAAAGTCAAAGAGTATAGCATCATAGGTAAATACTGCTATTTTAGTCTGTTTACCCTTTAGGTACCGTAGCACTTCTTTTAATATACGAATATTATTTGATGTTTCCAACGATTGCATCATATAATTCATTAATTTAGCTGGATGCATATCTTTAAGTTCATCTGTAAATCCTTTTCCTGATTGAGGATTGCATACTATTCCTATTTCTTTAAATACTGACCACATGTTATCTATGTACTCCTGTATTAATTTAAATATTTCAAGATTTTTATGTTCCTCCGGTATTTTCCCGTATATAGCCTGAAAGTTTATCTGTTTTGCCTCCTTATATTGATCGTCAGTAATATCTTCAGTACCAAAGTAATGTTTAGCTAACTGCTTATGAGCTGATTCGCTTGATAGTGGGTAATCAATCTGATCGCAAAGTAAACGCAAGTGATACCCATCAAAATCAAACTCCACAAAGTAATCGTTTTGCGGTCGGAAGGTACTGCGATGCTTCTCCGTGTGAGGAATAGCAGCGAAATTAACACTGTTAAAAGAATTAGTGGGTCTAGATGTAGCATTATATAGGTTATATGATGTTAATACTCTATTGTCAACTATATTATAAAGTGGATCCCTTGGAGAGAACGTTTCTACAAACGGTTCGTAATACACCCCTATACCATGTTGCTCTATTAGGTAGAAAACGTTAGTTGCAGTATTATTATAGAAGTCAAAACCTGAGGGTTTTTCAAAATCTATTACAAATTTTATTTTATCATAAAAGTTCTCATAAGATTCGTATAATTTACTTAAAGGAATAAGTTGATTTATAAAAGGTTTATCTCTGAACTTATTATAAAAGTAGTTGATAGTAGGATTAGATCTATCTATCTCTAATCTATCAAATTTAACCATACAGTAAAGTAAAGATAAATCTGTGGCATCCTGTAAATTAAAGTGGTACAGAAGTTTCTTTTTATCTACCGTATATAGTTTTTTACTCTTAAGAAGAAGTTCATAGACCCGTTGTTTATTTATATTTAAACCTTCATCGTGATCTATAGGAATAATAAATCCGTGATCTGATTTTAATAGTCTTAGGTATACCGCTATAGGGGAAGTTAGTTTAGGATGGTATAGGTCATGAGTAGGTATAACTTCTACATAACATCCTAATCTAATAAGATTTTCAAGATTAACTAACTTAGATTCTTCTTCTACTATATAAAACACTTACAAAACCTTTTTATATAATATAGTAAAAAAAAGTTTAGTTTACAACTAATAGTAGATATTTCTAGTTAGATTATTATTTGAGGTGTTAGTACCGTCTATGTTATCTCCTCCAAATTCATCCTGATCTTCAGAAATAAAGTATTGAGTTTCTCTAGAACTACCACCTCCACCGCCTCCGGTTCGCCTAGTAGGTAGTGTTGGTAACTTAGTTGGCCGTTGAGGTTTAACAGATCTTTTAATAGGTTTAGGCTTTTCAAATCTCTTTAGAGGCTTTTCTTTAGGTGTTATTTGAATATTTGAAACTTGTCTTATTATACGAACTTTTTCAGTTCTTGGCAGTTCTTCAAATTTATAGCCTTCTACATCTGATTCTATATTTACAAACTTATCAAATTCTACAATAAATAATTCTAACCCTTTCATCTCTAAAGATGCTTTAGTTGTATTCTCTTTATTTCTGGTAGCTGCTCCTTTGTACAGGTATCCCTGATTAAAAATATCTTTTACCGGTTTGTCTAAAATCCATTTTAATGAGATACCCTGAAAGTATTTTTCTTCTAATTTTTTTTGGGATGTCTGTTTGTTTACTTCAATAATTTTCCCATTTCTAGTATCTTTAATAAAGTACCTAAGGAAAAATCCTTTCTTATAGTCCTCCGGTTCAGGGAAAACTGGCTCAGAAACTATTTTATCTTCATATTCAGGTAATGGTATGTGAGGTTCTGAGTCATCTTGAAATATTCTTATAGCATCCTTAGAAGGGGCAGAACCTGTATAAGTCTCTCCGTTATACAATTTATGGTACGAACCTTCATACGGTTCCCCGTTGGGAAGTAGAAACTCACCTCTCAAAGCAAAAAGTCCTTTTATATATTTAAATGCTGGTAGCCACATAAGTTATTCTTTACTGTTTGGATCCCATGCCTGGAAATGCATCCAGTCATAATTTTTTGATTTACCTAAACTGTACCATCCGTTTTGTTCAAAAATCTTAATCATTTTTTCATATTCAGGTTTAGAAAATAATGCATTAGGAGACTTAGTTTTAAGAGCATTTTTAGATGCATATAAATCTATTGCTATACCCCATGAATGCATACTCCAAGTTGTACCTCCTCTCTTAGATCTTTTATTATATACCCCACTATAAATATTAATGCCTAATTTTTTAATTTTTGCTGATCCGTATTCTTTTAATATACCGTCAAATGCTGATCTTAAGCTATCTGCAACATCCTTATGAACATTACCGATTGTTCTAACAGGTTTACCATCGTAGGTTAAATTAAAACCTCTAGGTACTGCTACCTTACTAAAGTTTTTCGGATCACCAGGTTCACCGTACTTAGCTCTAACGTTTAATTGAGTGCCCGAGGTGGTGTTTTCTTTTTCTGATTGTTTACTTCTTTTTTCTTTTTGTTGTTGTATTTTTTGCTGTGCAGCTAAGAATGTTGGATCGGGAGTTTCAGTAGAAGGTAAATTGAACATTTTTGTAGTTATGTCTGTAACCCACCTATTATCTGTTCCAATACTATCTGTTAAACCTGTTATAATAAATCCAACTTTATTATGATATCTCGAAGGTAAAATATTATTCTGAATCTTAAAAGCCTCTCCTACTTTTAAGCCGCTAATACCTTCAATCGTAAAAGAAAGGTTTAATGGAATAATACCGCTATAGGATGCTTTACGGCCTGACTGTCTTTTTACTCTTTGGGTATGTTTATAAGCTAATTTAGTAAATTCGCTATGGTCTGTTGATGCATTTCTAAAAGCTTCTCTATCCCATTTTTTATTTGTAGCATATAGCTTATATACATCCGCTACTTTTTGACCATAATCTAAAGCTTTCTCGTTAAGTTTTTCTTGATCTGAGGCTTCATCATCAGAAGATTTATTTTCAGAAGGACCTGTGGATAATTTCTTTTTAAACCTGTCTTGTACACCGTCATTATATCTTACAATACCGTCTAAACTCTTATCATCTCCAGAAACAGCTGCTGATATGGCTAACATTTTTGTTAGTTCCCCAGAAATCTTTGATTCTAATTTAAAATCAGTTACTAAACTTCCTAACCCAACTAAATCTAAAGTACTAAAACTATCTCCGCTTGAAGTTTCTGGATCATAGTAATTTCTATCTATTAATCTCCATTCATTTACTCTTTTATCTAAATCTAAATCTAGTTTATTAATTCCTCCTAAATTAGTATTAATATCGCTCAATACCTTTTTAAGAAATGTAAATACATTAGCATTAGCGTCTGAGTTATCTATTTTAGCATTAGCAAAACCTTCTACAATGTTTATTAAATGGTCTACATTAACTAATATACTGTAAATGTTGGTTGTCTCACCGTCAGGTCCTCTAGTTTCTCGAGGAGCTACACCTCCGTATAGATCTCTATCGGAAAAATATACACCTTGTTCTTCTTTTAGTTTTAGAGCACAGATACCTGGGTTCAGGCCAATATGACCGGGAAAGGTTATAAATGTGCTTGAAAGTTTTTGTTCGTATCTATTAATTCGGAACTGAGTTTCTTTTTCTCCGTCTTCGTTCTCTGGTACTAAAAGAGAGTTACAAAGTCCTAGTAACCCGCCTAGGTTTATAAAAACAAAAGAATTTTGATAACTGGTTCCGGGTTCATATTTTGCATCATCTCCTGTGGCAGTTTCTTCTAAACCTACTATATTGAATCTGTTACTTCTCATTAAAGTAAAATCTTCCTTAGTGATTTGTTTCCCATCAGGACCTTTAACATATTTCTCTATAAACGTTACGTTATCCCCTTTCTTCTTTAGAATGTGTAATGCTTTGAGAAAAGTAAAATCTTTATCTTTACCAGACTCAGCACTTATAAACTCATTAATACCGCTTTTTTTAGAGTTTGGGAGTAATAAAGAAAGTGATTCTACAATTTCACCTTTTGCTTGTATAGATACTGAACAATCAAAACCGCCGTCTTTGTTATAGGACCAGCTAAAATTTATAATTCTTCCTAAGAAAGCACTATAGTTATAACTTGTACTTTCTTCTAATTCTGAGATTTCAACTTCTAATTCGGATAATTTTTTCTGTTTCTTTAAATATTTTTCAGTCAATGAAGATTGGAAAGTTGATACATTACCGTCTTTATCGTCATAGTATGCCGATGCTCCATATTCTACAAGAATATTAAACCCTGGTCTAAAATACAACCTTTCAACTGCGTCTAATTGCTCTAACGACCAAACGGAAAAACCTATTTCTGCTTTTTTTAAAGTACCGTAAGCACCTTGTGACTGTACTGTAAATGAATTTATACCGATCATAGGTCTAAATCCTGTTAATGCATCGTATGTATACGCACTATCGTTTTCTAGAAAGTTACCTAATAGTTTTAAACCTTCTCTATTTTTTAATGTAGAGTTTCCTTTATCGTCTTTGCTGTTTTTTAAAACTCCTCCTTGTAGTATAAAATTAGAAGCTAATCCTTCTGTAAGTTCTGTTTCTTTTTCATCTGTTTTTGTATTAACAGAAGATACAACTCTTACCCATGCTCCTTTATTATTTAAGAGCATATTGTTTTCAAATACCCTACTGTTATCTTTTAATAAGTCTTTTCTAGCTTCTAGTTGTCTATAAACGCCAGAACTTATCGGTATACCAAATGCTTTTCCTCCTGACATTATCTTTCATTATTTAATTTGTTATAAAGGTTGATAACGTTAGACGGATCTGCAGGAATTCTTATCTGTACACCTGGTTTAACAGCTAATGAGTCTTTTTTGAAATTATTCGCACCGGCGATTATCCACCATAAAGAAGCATTATTATAAAACTGTAGAGCTAACGTATCATATCTATCACCTGCGGTTGTAATAGCGTAAATATCATCAGAACTTAAAGGAATTTCAGGAAATATAGTATTTCTATAGTACCTGGTTCCTTCAGAGTCTTTTTTTACTTGTATATTTTTGTACCTGTTCATATTATATTAATGTATTACCTACATTATTAATGTACTTTTCACCAAATTGAGAGTTAAAACTATGTACTGGTTGGAACTGACATTGTACATCTAAAATATGAGGAAGTTCAGCATCTTCATTTCTACCGCCAAAATGGTAGTCAGTGTTCCAGCTCAAATTTACGCTGCTGAAAAATCCGGTTTGACTAATTAGGTAATCTCCTATAGTTACTGTAGCGAAATTTCCTCTCATAAAACTACTTCCTACATATGTCGGTGCCATTTGACCTACTAATAGATTAAGTTTATTATAAAGAGGATCTACTTCTGATCTTGATAGAGCTGCTACTTTAAAACCAAACTGTATGCTTCTACTAAACCCAGAGTATGTATAGAAATCTTCTGCTCTACCTATATACTTAAATGAATTCCAATCAGCAGAATAATCATCACTAAAAGAATCTAAAAATGCTCTAAAGTTTAAATGTGTAACTGTTGGTTCACCCCCTACTGTTGTTTGGGGAGAAATAATTTTAAATCTAAACTTTATTAAATCGTGAAACTCTTTTTCGGTCTGTTCATCTATAGAACTAACATCTTCTATTGAACTAGTTTGTGGTGCTTTAGCAGTTATTACATCAAATGCAGTAGAAGGGTCAGTATAGTTGAATCCTGCATCTTTGTTTATCAGGAATTCGTTATTTCTATCCGTAAGTGAACTTGTAGTAGAAAAGTATCCTCTTGTTTCTATATCATTGAAAGATCCTTTAAAAGCTGGAGTAGTAGGTAAATTGCTTGTATTTCTAAACTTTTCAGCTCTGTTTGGTTCATTATTAGGTTTAGCAAAATAGTCTAAAACTATATTACTTTTATTTTGAGTAAAATCACCTGAGGTTTCTATTTTACCCGTAGTTGTTATATTCCCGTCTTGGTTTCTATTATTTTTATATTCTATATGCCCCTGTACACCCGGTAAGTAACCTAGTTTACCTGCGAATCCTTTAACAAAATGTGTTCCGGTACCAGAAACTGGTACTTGGGCTAAGGTCGATGCTAGTATTTTAGCAGTAGATGCTACACCTCTTAGGATATCACCTGCTAAAGTACCTTTTTTATCGCTCTTTATTCTCTGCTCTAGAGTATTTAAAGTAGCTTGATTAGCAGCAAATTTTAAAGCAGCTGGAGTGGTGGTTAATAATTTACCTATTCTTAAAGCATCGTCTATTCGTTTAACACCTTCCAATTCGATACCGGACGAACTTGCGCTACCATCTATTGGTTTAGTAACCAAAGGATCTTGAGCTCCAAATTCACCGTAAGATAAATTCTTAAGGTCAGTCTGTATATTAATTAAAGGCATGAGAAGAAATAAGTTTTAGTTAACCTGTAATATCTCTAGCTCTATCTTTTATTCCTTTTTCTGGAAGGTTGTCTAAGTAGTTATTAGCAGGTTTCTTTCCTTTTAAGCTTAATCTAGATTCTTTAGCTAGAATATCCGGTTCATCGGTGATAGATGAGTTATAGTGTAGAGTAGAAGTATTCTTAGCTGCATCCCTAGTTAAAGGTGTTTGACCTTTTAATCCTAATACAGACTCTTTTAATTTAGTTAATAGTGACATATTATTATTTTTATTATAAATAGTTATTAATTGCTAAGTTTGGAATTTAGTACTAATGTTTCTCCTACTTTGCTTCCATCTAAGTAAACATTTCCACCGTTAGAAACTACAGTAATCAATTTTTCTAGTAATGCTTCTACGTTACCCCCTAATTTTGTTCCGCCAGCCATTGTGATAGTATCCTCATTCAAGGGCTTTAATACAAAATCTTTAACGTTTAAAGTTCCGGATACTCCTCCTGTGCCTTTATAAGCATCCGAGATTCCGGTTGCGTTTAAATTTTCTGCACCAGACATAGTTCCAATACCGGCAGCAATACCTGTACCTATATCTAGAGCATTAGCAGTTATTAGTGCGCTATGATCTACTGCTTCTGCGCCAGCTTGTTTGGCCTTATCAAATTGGAGGGTTGTAGCATAATAAGCTGCTTGTAAACCTTTATAGGTAGCCATAACCGTATGGTAAGCAACTTTTAAAGGCTGTACCATCGTAGCATTAAGTATCATACCTAAACCAGATACTACATTTTTTACGTTTGTAAATGTATCTAATAAGTTATTTATCTTCCCTTCTGGGCCTCCGAGAGATTCAGCAAAAGATTTTACTTTATCTACTATATTATTAATAAATTCAGGATTGGACTCTAAGTAGCTTGTTATTTTAGCTACAGTAGGCTCTATAGAGGTCATAAAAATACTCTTCAGGTTCTCCGTAAGGTTATTTATTTTGTCCTGAAATGAGATATTATTTTTAAGTCGAGTAAATTCTTCATTCCCAATCATTTTTAAAGCTTTTTGGGTACCGTGAATTTTCTCTAGCCTTTTAAATTCTTCTTCTCTAGCCTCTGCGGATGAAAAACCTGATGCTTCTAATGCTTTCTGGTCGGTATACATTTTGGCTAGCTCTTCTCTTGACATACCTAAAGCTTTAGCTACTGATTGTTGAGCTAAAACATTATTAGAAGCAAATGCTTCTTGAACTGCTTCTTGCTTGCTTATTTCTTGAGCTACAGTAGCTAGATCTCCGTTTAGTGCAGCCATCCTAGCTTTGTCTAAATTTAATTCCTTACCGGTCATTAATTGAGCAGTCATTTCGTTTTCTATGCTACTCTCAAAATCTAATAAACTTTCAGATATGCTTTCTAATTGACTGAAAGAAAGTCCAACTTTTCTTGCTTGTGCTGCTGCTTTACCTAATGCTTGAGCTGAAAATCCAGAGTTAATTTTAAATGCTGCTGAGGCGGAAGCAACATCCTTCATAATGGCTTGGGATTGTATGTTAAATCCATTTTGCATTTCGAATGCTTCTGCTGCTCCTAAAGCTTCTTTTGCAAATTCTTTTGTATTCTGTCCTGATGCTATGAGGTCCTTAGCGATCTGGTTAGTAGCTTCTGCTGATAATCCAAATTTATTATTGAGTGTATCAAGAGAAGAGTTAAATACTTCTGTATTAGTATTAACCATCCCTGTAGCATCAGCAAATCCTCTAGCTAATTCTAATCCTTTACCTAATCTAGAAGTTAAGTAATTAACATTTTTTTCAGCTTTTTGGAATTCGAATGCAGTAGCTGCTGCCTCCTCTTTAGTCATATTAAAGGACTTGGCAGTTTTAGCAGAGTTTTTATCTACTGCTAGCATTAATTTAACTAATCCACTAACCCCTCCTACTATAAGACCTATATATCCACCTGATTTCAAAAAATTCATTGCACTAGAGGCTGCAGATTTGGCAAATCCTTTCATCCCTGCTCCTAATACACTTACTTTCTTTCCATTCTTTTGATTAGAAAGTACTGTTTCTCTTGCTGCTTTTGCTGCATCTTGAAAAGGTCCTGAAAGTTTACGTAATCCCGGTATATCGCTGACGACATTAGAGATACCTGAAAAGAAGGATGTACGTGCATCTAGTTTTGCTGCATCTGCTGCTATATCACCGTATGTATCTGCTAATGATTTTGCATTATCTCTTGCAGCAGTTAAATTTCTTGCTTGATCTAGTACAGCATCTTTTGCATCTCCTGTTAATCTAGCTGCTCTATCGTAAAGATCATTTATCTTAACATTTAATGTTTGTACTTTAGCTAAATTTTTCTCTTGTTCTGCAGTTGCAAGGGCGGTTGCTTTAGAAGAGACAGCAGCTTTTTTTTGTATTTCAGCAACTTTAGAAGCACTTCTACTTATACCGGAAAACGCACCTCCATAATCAGCTAACATCTCGCCTTGTTCCCTTAAAGCTGTGTTAGCTGCACGTGCTGCATCTTTAATTTCGAGCATAGAATCTTTAATAGATTCTGCTCTCTTTATATTTTGGTCGTCTATATTTAAATTATCATCAGCCATAGTACAGTGCTATATACTATAAATAGCTAAGGCCTCTATTATTTAGAAGCCTTAGTAGTGAATGTAGGTCTTTTAATTTTACCGGAGTTTTTAGTTTTTGCTTCTTGAATAGCTTTATCGTTCTCTTCATTTTGCTTTTCATAGTATTCTCTCAACTTATTAAAAGTAAATTTACGAAGCCAAATAGGCATATTATATACTGTAAACCAGTCGTAGCCGCCTTTACCGTAAAATAGTATGTCATGTATTTGCGAAAAAATATATTCTCTATGCTGTAATGTCAGGCCAAAAAAACCCGATCCCTATTGGGATATCTACAGCCTCCTTTCTCCCGTCGTCGTAGTAGACCATGTTAACATCCGGTGAAATGTTAGCATAGTATTCTCGTATAGCTCTTGCATCTTTAGCTAGTAGAAAATTATCTACAAAATTTCTAATATCTTTCTTTTCTCTACTTCCATTAACTGATGTTATCATATGTTTTAATCTTGAAGTAGTTATTGTAGAAGATTCTTTATTAAGTTTTTTATTACCTTGTATTTCTCTATCAATAATCTGCTCATCTTTATGAGTTAAAAGCTTAATAGTAACAGTATTATCAGTGTTAGGCAATTCGAAAGCAAAATCGTTTTGCCTATCCTTAAATATCGAATAGTCAATTTCTTTATTTTCTAATGTACTTAAATCTACAGTCACCTCTTTACCTAAAGTATTAAATGTGTAGTCTTTTCCATAAGATAGTACTCTAGCTGCCATCATAATAGCGTTTTTATCGCCAATGAGAATATCATCATAATTTACATTATCTGTAACTATAAGAGATTTAAGTAGTTTATCAATAACTGTTCCGTTATTAATGTAGTTTTGATTAGTTAAAATATCCTCCTCTTTAGCAGTCATGTATTTCATTTCAATTTGACCACTTGCTAGAGGTGAATCTTCAGGGTAAAGTAATCCTTTTGATGGTAGTTCTACCGTTTCAGTAGGTAGTTTAAATTGTGATTCCATAAATTTTATTAAGTTATAACTTATTCTATATATAAATATACGAAAAATAAACTTTATAGACAACAAAAAACCCGGAATAAATTATTCAATTTTCCAACCTTTCATCATTTTACCTTTATTATCTAATCCTCTTCTAATAAGAGTAGATTGTTTAATTCCACTAAGTTTACTTAACTCTGGGTAGGAAACGGCTGTAAAGGTTCTCCCGTCTTCAAACTCAACTGTATAGGGTCCACCGTACCACTGCTTTCCTCCTTTTAATCTTTCAGATACTTTTTTAGAAAGTTTTTTTCTACCTTCCTCAGTAATATCTGATTTCATACCTTTAAATACCCTAGAGGAGTTATTAGTGTTACCTTTCATTGCTAAAGAAATCTTTTCTTTGTGAGATAAGGTTTTATTAGCTTTCCATAAATCTTGTAATACTCTTCTAGCTTCGCCGTACTGTTCTTTGGTTAGTTTTCTTTTACCGTCATATGATAATCTATGAAATGCCCATAACATTTTTTTACCGTAGGTAGAATGATCTTTCCAAAATTCTGCTAAAAGTCTATGTGCCTCAAAATGTTCTTCCGGTGTTAAAAGAACTGTTGAAGATTTTTTACCGAAACACTTTGGTATAATGTGATGTGCTTCGTAGTAACCATCTTTTTTGTTTCTTTGTTTACCTAATGCCTGTCTAATAAGTTGAATATATTCCATAAAAAAAGCCCTATCTAATAATAAATAGGGCTTAATTACTAAAAAATAATAGTTAAGTATGCGACATCAGTAATTCAAGACGCAATAATCCATTGCTACAGTAATACTGATTTCCACAGCCTCGTCAGATGTCCAGTCATACTGACCAAAGTCTCCGTTAGTTAAGATTGCTCCTTTGATGATCCACTCTCCTACGATATCACCAACAGGTCCTAATATGTTAAGTGTTAAATCCTTCTTATAGAAGTCTGAATATCCAGCTCTTCCAGTTACAGATTCATATCCTTGTCTTGCCCATTCCATTACTGCTTGAGCTCCGGAAGGAGTTACTGGATCGTATAGAGTCATGGTCATATCGTCCCATTCTCTTTTTCCTCTAATTTTTCTATATGAATTGATGTGATCTAATTTGATTACGTTATCGGTAAAAGTAGGAGCTTTTACATTCTTTACCATAAAGGAAGGAATGTTATCGATAAGCATTACAAATCTGTTCTGTACCTTTGGTTCAAAGGCTTTAAACATTATTTCGTTTGGATCTAATACTGCCATGTTGTATTTACTTTATTATAAATATCGTTAATTAAAAATTATCCGTTAAATGTTGCACCTGTAGGTTCAACTGTAAAGTCAAGAACTATAAATTCTGCAGTCTTAGCTGGCTGAATAAAGATTTGACCTACTAATTGATTTCTATCTACAACATCTGCGGTGTTGTTTGTATCATCCATTACTACTCTAAATGTATAAAGACCCTGTCTTTGTACAACTGATTCTAAGTAAGGATTAACTACTGATAAGAATCTATTTCTAGTTGCTACTGTGTTTTGTTCAAACACTAAGTTTCTAGCTTGATCTCCTAAGAACTTTTTAAGTTCGATTAACAACCTTCTTACATTGACTCTATCTAAAGCAGAAGCTTTAGTTTGTAATGTCTTCTGACCAAATACTGCAATGCCTTGTCCAGGAAAAGTAGCAATTGGGTTAATCTTACCATCATATAATAAGTCTCTTTGACCTCTATTAAGTTTCTGTTCTGCTTGAATTACTCCAACTACTCCACCTCTTACTAATCCAGCAGGTGCAAACCAAGGTGCTGAACTATTATCTGTGAATGCATACACTCCTGGTATAACACATGATGCAGGTACGAAAGCATTTCTTCCTGTTGCCATTCTTACCTGTACCCAAGGCCAGTATGAAGCTGCATATGAACTATTTAATGATGTAGCTGTTGATGTAATATTTGCTACAGTTGAACCGTAATTATCTAAATCTACTACTGCGATACAATCTCCTCTAGACTCTGCTAAAGTAATTACACTGTTTAAAGCTCCTGCTTGATCTGAGTTTTCATATATTAATCCTGGTGTAGATACTATATTGAATAAGTACTCATCTTTATTACCTAGGATTGAAATAGCATCGTTATAGTTAGCAGCTTTTAATCCCTGTGAATTATTGTTAGAGATTGTTGTTCCGTAGTTAGCATTAGCAACTGCATTAGAACCAGCAGCACCGTGGAAAGAACCAGATTCTACTATTGGTAAAGAACCTGAATATGAAGCTCCATCCGTATCTGATCCTACTGTTACACCATCGTTAAGTAAGTATCCAGTTGTTTGAGAATTTACTGCTGAAACATAGATATAATTAGATTTATTTATATACTCACCAAAAGATTTGATGTAAGTCTTATCTCCATCGGTAGCTTTTGATTTATACTGAGTACCTATCTTAGTTTCGATATAATTATCTGATTCTGGATCTAATGAACAATTATTAAATGTTTCTAGTACAATTTTGTTATTGTGGCTATCATCTCCTCTTCTTACCAGTAATGTAAATGTACCTTTTTTGTTATCTACATTTTGAATTTCCCATCTAATATTATCTGCTGATCCTGAGGTAATTACTCCACCGCTGCCTGCGATTTCAGTACCTGGAGATGTAAGCCCGGTAGATGCATTAAAGATTTCTCCTTGACCTAATGTTTTAATAACAAAAGGTTGTACGGAACCGTCCGCTGAAGATGAAATGTGTGTTGATGTTGCAGATGTAAATGAACCTGTTACTACTCTGGTTACTAATACTGAATTTCCTCCTTGTTGGAAATAGTTTTTTACCCCTACTGAGGTTAAAAATTCTTGCTTAGTTGATCCTGAAGTAAAAGTCTCTCCAAACTTTCTAACGTATTCATTATATGAAGTAACGATAGTTGGTTCTTCAACTGGTCCTTTTACTGTTGGTCCGATGATTGCTGCACCAGCTTCTACTGGAGCAGGATTGATAAAGGAAAGATCATTTTCTCTTGCAAATACACCTGGTGAGATGATAGTTTCTGCCATGTTGGTCTATTTTATTTAAATTTTATTATAAATATCATTCGGGAATGTAAAACAGTACAGTCAAAAAAGTTTTACTTCTCTATAATAAATAGGAAAGGAGGATGTAAAACCCTCCTTTGCACTAAGTATGTAAAAGTTTTTTATTTTGCCTCTTCTACAACTGCTGGCTCTACTGTTGTTTCAGTAGCAGCTTCTTTGGCTTTAGGTGCCGGAATAAACTCACCAGCTTGTAAGTCAATAGATCCAACTCCGTAACTATCTTCTAAAGATTTTACTAAGTCTGTCTCTGATTGTCTTAATTCAGCTAAGAATTCTTCTGCTCTAGTTTTTCTGTCGTCTAGATTAATTTCTGCTAGAGAAATTTGTCCTAACTCTTGAACAAGTGCAGCGTTCTTTTGCTGAAGTTCTGATAACTGGCTAAGCTCTTCTTGAGTTAACTTTTGATTTGCCATAATTTAATTTAATTAATCGATTAATATAATTTTAATATAGTAATAAATATTTGAATAAACAACTTTTAGTCTAAATATTTTGTAACAACAGTAGGGTTAATTCTTTCAGCTAAGCTGCTTGAAATTCGATTTTTAATTGTAGTTACCGGATCACTATCTTCTGGTGATTCCATCGAAGATGTTACCCATCCGATAATCTCATCATGTGTAATACTATCAAATGAAGTAAACGATGATAGATCAGATGTAGAAAGTTGTTGAGTCCCTATTACTCCATCTCTATAAGTAGAACCGCTTACTTCGATAGATCCATTTAATGCCCAATGTACGTTAAATACAACATCGTTTTGTGTGTTTACGGGGTCTTGTGAATCAGAAGCAGTAGGGTATGTATCTAAAGTTCTGCAGTTCCATTCGTATGTGATCATAATAGTTTGCTTTTATATATAAATAGGTTAATTTCTAAGAAAGTGTATACTAGCCCAATTGTCGACTACATCGCCGTTGGGTAGTTTTCTAGATTTAAATGTTATTTTTTCTATCGGTATATCTTGATATATTTTACATTCTCTTACATTTCGTCTATGACGTAAATCATCTATAGTCATATAGTTTTCATATAAATCTATTCTTGTAGAACTAGCACGATTGGATACACCTAATGTGCTAACGTGTAACTTAATTTGATTTCTATGGTAATCTGATAAGTAACCTCTGTCTTGGTAGAAGTAACAATATTCGGGAGAATACCTTATAAGGTCACATGATTCTAAGAATACGTCTGCAGCAAATTTAATCGGCGATATTTGATCTAGTATTTTTTCTGCTCCTTTTCTGCTAATCTGGTATGCATGTGCACCGTACTCATTTGTATTTAGCCAAGTTTCATACAAACTATCTGTAATGGGTTTTCTATATTTAATAGTCGAATCGTACTTGTATGTCTCTCTACCCCAAAATACTACATCATAATCGCTACTTTTAGTGTCTTCAATAAATTTTGCAAAATTGCCGTTGCAATAATCTTGCCAGAAATGTTTACTTACTTTAGCATCGTCTTCTAATATTAAACAGTTATCATATTCTGAATCATAAAAGGTCTGTACTGCTCTCTTGTGCGATAAAGCTGTTGCAATAATATTTTTAGTAAGAAGGCCTGCAGGATCTGTAAAAACAGGAAATAGAGTTTTATTATCAATTAAATCAGGTATACTGGTTAGGGATTCACCTGTAACTGCTGGTATTATTTTTAGATTTAAATTTTTAATAAAGCTTAATTCTTTTTCTAGATTTTGTATTCGTACATAATCTTCCGTTCGGGTAATAACGTATATTATATCGACTCCTAAATTTTTCATCTATTGTATATAAATCTTGTTAATTTATCATTTAGGTACTCTATGTTAATTAATTTAGATGCATTTATACATCTATATAGATACTGTATAGTTTCATCATATCTAAATTTAGAATGATTATCTAATACATTACGTTTATTAACTCCATAATGAAAATAGTACTTCTTAGTCTCTTCTAGATCCCAAATTCCAATGTCGTTAAGATCCTGTGAGTATTCATAGGATTTACAGCAGAATATATTTTTACTAAGAGTCTTATGTTTAATATTTTCTTTAACTAACCAATCTTTTAACATATACTGTTCTGATATAGTTAAGTATCCTGAATGTATGTTTTTTCCGACTAACTGTGTAAATTCTGTATGGTTTTGAATTACTCTTTGACCGTATCTTTGTGCAAATGCAGGATCAGGTATATAAAGTAAACTTACATTAGCTGCTTGATTTTGATGAAACTCTATAGGATTAGTAAGTCTCTTATTATGCTCATCCCAAGGATTAATATACCATGACGACATATCTTCATCGTATGAATAGATTATACTATCGTCTAAATGTTCATCAATATTTTTAAAAATTAAAAAATCGTGATCAATTATAACAAATGGTTCAGTTGCTTGCGATACTATTTTAGATTTGCAACCAGACCATAACTGATCTCTGTTGATTCTTTCGTTATATTCTAAAGGTTTTACCTCATCCCAAAGATAAAAAATATCTAAAGGAAGGAATTTATTATAGGTCATAGTATCTAAGTATATAACCGTCTTATGTGATGGATGGTACTTTTTCCAAAGACATACAGATGCTATAAATAATGTAGTGTTGAATCTACTATAAAAGCTATCTAGCCCTTTAGTATTTTCATAAACCCAAATTGCTTTCATGATATAACCTTTTTTGTTTAATTTTAAGCATCTAATATATTTTCAGCAGGTATTTGTTCTGCTAGAATGCCTTTGTAATGAGAATAACATTGTTCAAGTAGACTTCCTGAACGATCTAGTTCAATAGGATGTTTTTGTTCTATTGATTGACTATATACTGTTTGAGCTCTCCATTTAATAGTTTCGGTAGTTGTAACTTCATTACCGTCTTCATCAAAATCAGTGACTTCTACACTTTTAGTTACCACTGATTGTGTATAGTGGTTTATGGTAATATCTTGCAAAGCTCCAGTAAGAGGAAGGGTAATTAAATCATCTAATTGTAACGAACCAGAATAACTACCAGACTCTAAACTCATGCTAAGAAATGGTACTATATAAGTTCCAAAAGGAGTATCATCTTCATAGTACTGAATTCTTGACATTTCAGCTTCTTGTGGGTTTCTAAATAATATAGGATTATATTCTATCTCACCCATCCAGGGTTTAAACTTGACAAACTCTATCCTTAAGTACGACTCAGATGTCGGACCTGCAACTGTATTAAGGGTACCTTTTAACTGTATTGCCATAATCTTTTATTATAAATATAAGAACTTTATTTTATATATCAAACCTATTTTTGTAGGCTCTGTAGTTTTGTTGTACTTCTTGTGCTGAGAGTGCTCTGTTATACATTTTAACTATAGGGATCTCTCCATTAAAATATCTGCTATACCCCCCGTTATATTCATATCTTCCAATATATCTAGTCTTAAGAGCACTATAGTTAGAAGACCAGATAAAAGATGCATGATCACCTCCTTCTGCTACTCCATTAACATAAAATTGCATACTAGTTCCCGATTCCTGTACAAAAGTGATATGGTACCAGGTATTAGATTGAAAAACCGTACTTCCATATTTCCACACTCCTTGACCGTGATCCCAAACTGCTAATTTGCTGCTTAAAAGAGCTAACCAATTTGCATTAAAATCATCGGCTTCTGCTGAGTTGAAATGTTGAAGTGTTGATGCTGAGTTGGTGTTAAATACATATTCTGCTGCCCATCCTTGATTATTAGATGCAATACCAATATCTGTATTAAAATACAAGTAATCATCTGTACCGTCGAATGTAAAAGAACTTTTTTTTCCATTAGAAGTATAATTAATACCATTATAGGTGTTGGCTTTAGTATTTTTATTAATTAAATCCGACCAACCCGATTCACCTTTTTCTATAAGTTCCTTTATAGATGGCTCCTTCCCATCTATTTTATCTACCCTAGGATATGCAAATTCTATTCCGGAATTTACATTTGTAGTATAATAATGGTATGATCTATGCATTGCGGATGTGGTACTTGAAGCCCATCTTGAATCTTGTCCTCCTATATTTCCATAACTTTTATCTGATATTTTTACTCCGTTTTCATACCAACCAGAGTCAGGGTGTCTTAATCCTGCTGTATAGGTATGAGGGAATACATGACTTACAACTAGATACCATTGGTTTTGTGTTAAAGATGCAATTGAAGGGTAGGTAAAATATGGATTTCCTTGAGATGCATTATTATCATTTCTAATTGGAGCGGGGTTCATTCCCATATAGAAAGTACCTCCTGTACCTGCAGTATATCTCCTAACCCACACAGAATATCTATAAGTAGAATTATTGTCTATAGGGTAATATGAACTATTCCAACCCCCATCAGCACCAGATGTTGCATCCGGTGTTGTTCTCCAGGTTACAGAATTTCTACCCCATGGATCATCAGTTACTAATACTCTGTTCTGTTCAGATGAACTACCATTACCACCGTACCCAGATTGTCCTCCAGTACCTGTAGCCCAATTTCCAGGATCAGGTAAAATATTATTTACCTGTGTTGCTTTTAAAGTTGATCGTCTACTAGCACCATCTAAGGCTAATACTAATCCATCTTGTTTTATGTGTGGTCCTGAATACATTATATATTAAATCTGTTTTTGTATGAGTTGTAGTTTTGTTGTACTTCTTGTGCTGAGAGTGCTCGGTTGTAGTACTTAGCTACTGGGATTTCTCCTTGAAACCAGCTTCCAACATTTCCACCAAATGCTCTCTGCCCACCTATATATAAATTTGTACTATCAGGTGCTCCTGAAAAAGAGGTTGTCGAATTAGATACAGATACTCCATTTTTATATAAAACCAAACCAGACCCTCCTTGAAAAACAGCTGTTATATGGTGATAAGTATCTCTTGTAAGTCCAGCAGTAGCAGGGTAAGTGCCTGTACTAGCATCTCTTATTTGGAATCCTATATTAGTTGTTCCATATTTATAAAATCCGTATTGACCTGCATAACTACCTGCAATTGAAAATATATTACTATTAAACCCATTTGCCCAAGTAGCTCCTGTAGGAACCATAAATACACATTCCATTGTAAAGGGTTGAGAATAATCTGTTATCCCTATTCCTGTTACACTATCTATTCTATCATCCGTACCATCAAACGTAGGTTGTCCATCAGAATCAAATGATACATTAGATACATCTATGTTTGTAGTTTTTTTTAAATCTATAATAGATTGTGTTGATGAACGAGTACCGTTAACAAATGGAGTAGCATGTTCTTTTTGCTCTACTTGAAGTCTTTTTACTTTATATTCCATTAAACCCGTACCACTATAACCTGGATATACTGCTACTCTAAATGAAGTCCCGCTTCCAGTGTACCAACCAGTCTGTAAAGTGTATATGTATCTGGTCCAGCCTCCACCTAAATCTATTGTTGTAACATCACTACTATTGCTACTTAGAGGTTTTTCATTATAAGTTGTATCATCGGCAGTAGAGCCCAATCCGTAAAAAGAAATACTGTATGCATTTGATGGGTTTATCCAAATATCAATAGTTACAGTAGTTTTTAGGGAAGTATCGAGTGTATATGTAGAACTTTGATTTAATCTATCATGACCACCAGCACCTGTTGATGTACATTTTTTATGAAAATAATAATACCTATTTTCAAAAGCTACTTCACTAGTATCAACTTGTGAATTAGATGTATCTGTTGAAGACCATCCTGTCAAATCTCCTGTCGAAAAGTCTGGATTGGTTACTAAATTGGTTGTAGGTTCTCCTTTATTAAATCGGTAAGCAACATCAGTACCCATAGTACCGTAATTAGTATCATACCCAAATACTAATCCATCTCTTTCTATGTTAGGTCCTCCAGCTGTAGCCATATTATTCTAAACTTCCTGTTGTAGTCCAATCACTACCAGTTAATAAATTCAATATTTCAGTATGGTTATATTCTGTATATTGCTCATCATAAATTGAAGGTCTACCATAAACACCTGCCTCGATAGAGGAAGTAAGCCATGTATCTGGATCTTCTGCATCTGGGTAATATTCTTCATATGATGCTGTTATTTCGTTTATTTCATATTTAATGAAGGTTTGACTGCCATCTGTTGATAGACGTAATGAATCTACATTTGATTCTAATACTTGGTTAAAATCTATTGAGCTTGTTAGGCTTGTTGGTATGACCAACCATCTTCTATTTTCAAACATAATTTATACATTTTTTTCTACTTCAACTATATTCCAAAAGGACAGTTGTTTCATTTGATTCTCATACTCATCTAAAAGGGTAGAAGGCATAGTATCATCATAATATTCTCCACCATTTGACCAAATAGTATTCCCACTTAGATCTTGTACTTCACGGGTTAATAAATTTCCGGAAATAGTTAGTATAAGTTTCATATCTTTTAACTGTGTAGTCATAATATCTTATTTAATATAAACTGCTCCATAATTATATGCATTCCCAGATGATGAACCAGTCCAATGCGGTTTATCTTGATATCCCCCACCCGCAAAATAATTTCCCGTCCAACAACTACTATACCACCATGGGTTATTATTATAATACGTAGAACAGTTTCCGCCATTGGTATCTTGATCGTTATCAAATGTAGTTAAACTATAACCACTACTGGCATGAGAATAAAAACCTGGTGTAACACCTCCAACTATATTGGTTAAATTACCAACGGACTGGAATCCGTAAGTGCTTGAGAAACCTGTGGTTGTCCAACTTGATCTAAACGTATGTGTACCC
>Ga0209138_1000713_pt1 | contig 31076 bp, 27 predicted proteins | sample SaaInl3SG_22_DNA_FD_184645 | JGI IMG/M metagenome (GOLD analysis project Ga0209138, IMG submission 184645) | Marine microbial communities from expanding oxygen minimum zones in the Saanich Inlet - ESP_153SG_22_DNA (SPAdes) (version 2) | ecosystem: Environmental > Aquatic > Marine > Intertidal...
TTACTAACAAAGCTTTGGGGGCGATTTTTAGTGAAACCGAAAACGATAGCCATCATTACGACAATTGCGTTCTTTGGCATTGTCACAACCTTTGGCTCTAACTCCTCTGAGACCAGCCCGACATCTCTCTCCCCAAGACAAACAACTCAAACTGAGGCCCCTGCATCAACGCAAACAACAGAGGCAACCCCAGAGCAGGCCGAGACATCGACAGCAGCAACCGAAACTGCTGCCCCCGCTGATGGTCCAACCAGTGAACCAAGCGCTTCAGCTCAGTCAACATCAACCCAAACCACCGAGCCAACATCTGCTCCAACACCAGACCCAACGGCGAGCAACGAAAGCGATTTGGTTGCCGATGAACCGCCTCCAACAACCGAGACAGATCGCTTTAGTGTCCTGCTTGCCGGGTTAGACATTGAGCCTGAAGTAACAAGTGGGTATGACAGAGATCTGTTCAAGCACTGGGTCGATGCAGATAGGGATGGCTGCAATGCAAGAGAAGAAGTTTTGATTATTGAATCCCTGGACCCGGTGGAGCTAAGCAGCACCTGCCGAGCACTGAGCGGCAGGTGGCTATCTAGGTTTGACGGTGTAGTTATTACTGATTCTTCAAAGCTAGACATAGACCACATGGTTCCGCTCAAAGAAGCATGGGACAGCGGTGCAAATGCCTGGAGCGCCGATAGGCGCGAGGCTTTTGCAAATGACCTAGACCTCCCTGAAGCACTAATTGCGGTTAGTGCAAGTTCAAACAGATCTAAATCAGCAAGAGACCCAGCCGAATGGCTGCCAACAGCATCCGGCTATATCTGCCAATACGTCAAAGATTGGATGAGCGTGAAGACCAAGTGGCAACTGAGTGTTGACCAGAGAGAGTTTGAAGCACTTAGGTCAGTGAGTTTGGGGTGTGTGAATTGATGATTGAAAATCCAAGAGACATTGTTTCTCGGGTCATCGTGCCTCAGGCTGCTTTCAAGGAAGCAGCGGGCAATCTTCGACCGAATGGCACAGGTACCGGCATCACACTTTGGGCTGTAGTTGCAATGATTCTCGGTGTTATCTGGCAACTAACCAAGATTGCCTGGTGGTTGTTTGTGATCATTGCCATGCTTGCGTTCAATGTGGTCCTTTTCGGGTTCGTGTTTGTCGGGTCCATCGTGGTTATGTTTTTCTATCGAAGCATCAAAGGGCGCTAAAACTGTCCGACCCTCTGCCTATGGTTTGAGCATGGAAATCGTGGCTGGCTTTTTTGTTCTGGTTTTACTCGTTTTTGTCGTCCTGATTGTGGGGTTTTTTGTTACCGTGTTTTTCACTGACTTGCCAACCGGTACGACAACACCTCCAAGAAAGACGCAACCATCCTTGATGGATGAGGGTGACTATCACTCAGGCCCTGAGGGCTACTCACCAAATACTGCCTACCCAGAAACTCAATATGGATCTTGGTTTGACGAAGAGGCTGACTGGAATGAGGAGAACCGGTAACAGGAGATGATCTGGGGAAAATGTCCGTTAGGAGTAATAAATTCACATCATGAACAATCTATTTGATCTATCAGCACTTCAAAAGAAGTGGGATTCGGTTTCGGTTGAAAACCGCAACCAGGCAAAGACCATTGCCACCACAATAGGTGGCGTTCTTATGCGCCTTGGCTTGATCTTGGCGATCGGCTTTGGCTTCATTATCTATTTCATGTTTACAGTGATAACCATGGGCACCAAAGGTAAAAGGTAATCAACTGTGTTCTGGTTGGCGTTTCTGCTACTTGTCGTAATCGGTGCAATCACCGTTTGGACGGGGTCTGCTGTTGCCGGCTTCTGGATCCCAGTCTCGATTGTCCTGGTGCTTGGTTCATTCGCCGGATACTTTGTGCTGACTGCAGACTCTAGAAACCGTAAGGCAGCCGAGCAAGCTCTTTCAGAGCCGGTCGGGCTCGAGTTGCCACCAACACTCCTTCCGGCAATCAAAACCATCACCCATGTCAGGCGCACGACGGGTCACCCTGGAAGGGTCATCATCCAGGACGAGCACCTCGAAAACTGGGCGGCAATTGCGGAGGAAGTAGAGGCACAAGACAACTCAGTAACCAACTACGCAATTGAGCTGGTCGCAGATCCAAAGAACCCAGACCGCGAGCACACAGTGCTCGCCACCATGGGTGGCTTGGTTCTAGGCATGATCCCAAACGTTGAATCAGAAAGACTCTTTGACTTCATAATGCGCAAAGGCGGCATCGTGAGAGTCAATGCAGAGCAAAAGTTTGGGCTAACGAGCAAAAAGTTCCAGCTGAGCTACTCAGTGGATGCTGACCTTGAGCTTGTGAAGAAGGTTGTTAGGGAGTCTTAGTTCACCCAGCAGCACTAGCTTGTTGGATAACTGAAATCACATAAGGGTGTAATTTCCTATAAAACGACTCGATGCTGAGCCCGTAAACTTCTTGGAAATTCGACTCCCAGTCGGGGGTGCGAATGACCTTCCGGCTGCCCTTTCGGCCTGGGAGTGGGAGTGGCTAAAGAGGGGAACCCACCAAATAGTTTTGCTTAAGACCCTTCATCTAGAAAATGGCGCATCAACGATGGCTATGGCTCCACTTAACGTACTTCCGCGTCTAGGCTTCGATCCAAAGCAGGACTGGCTCATGTGAGGAGCTCGTTGTTAGCAGTAAGAGCAGCGGACTTTTCTTTCGCGGAAGTCGAAAAGTACCAATCTTCTTAGTAACTGCTGATACCTGATCTTATGTACAAGTAGGGCTTGAAAAGCAGGCATATCTCTGACTGGCCACAGGATATATCCTGAAACCGCGAAGCGCCAAAGTACACGGATTTGCCTTCTTCCTGGACTTTCGGCTCTCTCAGGCGATTCTGTGGCTTACCGGAAATACGTCCGGCTCATCAGGTGTCGGTGCTACCCAAAACTGTGCCTGTGGATAACTCTGCACGCAGAGGTCGTTTTTCGGCAAACATTCAACTATGAGAATAATTTGCTCCGCTTGTGAAATTTGGCTCGTCGATCTCTACATGGCGGGCGGTGAGGGAAATTTTTGGTGCTTGCGGTGTTGCGAGGCACCCAACATCCAATCCGAAATCCAAAACGTCAGAACCTCCTTGTAAGTTCTTTGATGTTTGAGTCAGCGATCTATGGAAGAGAGGACAGCCGTGTTTCAGAGGCTGAAGAGACTATCTGGGCTCGATGGTCCTAGTTACCAACCACCAACGCCCACAACAATATCAACAGTTGTTAGCGAGATGGACGAGGGGGGCTACCACTCAGGGCCAGAGGGCTACTCACCCAACACTGCATACCCAGAGACCCAATACGGTTCGGGATTTGACGAAGATGCGGAATGGGCTGATGGATAAGCCGAGGAAAGAGGCGCAGGTGTTGTATCCTGGGGAGATGCCAACAAGATTTAGCTTCATTGATCTTTTCGCGGGCATTGGGGGAATGCGGATACCATTCAATGAGCTCGGGGGTCAATGTGTTATGACTTCAGAAATTGATAAGCACGCGCTTGACACGTACCGCACGAATTTTCAAGATTACGAACACTTTTTTGCGGGAGACATAACTCAAGTTCCGACTGAAGACATTCCTAACCACGACATCCTTCTTGGGGGCTTCCCTTGCCAACCTTTCTCGCACGCTGGCCACAAAAAGGGGTTTGAAGATACCCGAGGAACGCTCTTCTTTGACATTGCGCGAATCCTCGAAGCCAAAAGGCCCAGAGCGTTCCTGCTGGAAAACGTGCGCGGATTGATGTGGCACGACTCTGGAAACACATTCAAGAGAATTCTTGAAATTGCTAACCAGTTCTACCACGTGAGTCACAAAGTTCTGGACGCAAAGGACTTCGGCCTGCCTCAAACAAGAAAACGTGTCTATCTGGTGGGGCTCGATAAAGAGGTTTTTTCTAAACCTTTCGATTTTGACTTACTCGCATCACCTGTGACTGCACTCAAGGTCGGCGACATCTTGGAATCTGATGCCGAAGAGTCACTGACGCTTTCGGATCGACTTTGGGAGGGTCACAAGACAAGAAAAAAGAAGCATCTTGAACTAGGAAACGGGTTCGGATACCGAATGGTAAATGCGTCAAGTTTGTACACTCCGACACTGTCAGCGCGGTACTTCAAGGACGGCTCAGAAATTCTCGTGGAGCAAATCGGGAAGAACCCGAGGAAGCTCACGCCAAGGGAAGGGGCTCGCCTGCAAGGCTTCCCCGAATCTTTCATCCTTAATGAATCGAAAATGCAAGCTTTTAGGCAATTGGGCAACGCTGTGCCCATCTCAGTCGTAAGGGCAATCGCCGAGAAACTAGTCCCAGAGGTCCTTGCTGATTAGCGCCTCTTCCTTTGCGCGGTCCAGTAACTCAGAGACCATATCCATCTGCTTCTTGGATGGAATGTTGCCCTGTCGAAAGAGTTTTATGATGTTCTGCTGAATCGGGCTAACGCTCAGCCGTGATGAAGAAAGTAGCTCGTCCCAAACATCGCCTGGGATCTTTGATAGGCGCTGAATTACTTCAAGTTCGTCCAAAACCTTTCCCTTTGCCTTTTCCTCTTTACGCTTCTCAAGCTTTGCTTCTCTGTTGGCTTCGGAAAGCGACTCTAGCCACTCACTCGGAAGGTTGATGGGAGTCAATTTTGCTTGGCTCCAGCAGGCCTCCATCTTTGCCCACTCGCTTACGTTCTTTTGGGGACGAGTCGGGTCATTCAAGACGGTAGTCATCAACTCTGCAATGTCTACGAGAACATTGACAAAGACCTTGGGTATTTCGCCCATTCTCCATATGTGAGACCAATCTGGCTGAAGCTTTAATTTGTCTAACTCATAGGAGAGCCTTGCTATCGCATAGGTCACAATGTTGGCTAGGAATCCTGACTCGTACCAGACGCTCGACCGAACACCTTTGTGAGTGGCGTGGAAGATCATGGCCTGCCCCACGCAACGTTTGTAGAAGTCGTCGGCAAATTGTGCCTTCCCCTCTGGACTGGCAAATTTGTCTGCTACTACATTCGCAAATTCAATAAAGTTCTTCTGCTGCCCCTTACTTACGATATGTGGCTTTTGGGACCAACTGTTGTGATATTTCGCGAGATCGGTCTTGGTGATGACCTGTGACCTAGGGTAGGTCTTCTCAAATTTTGCAGAATCGGACTTGCTGGCGAATTTGTTCTTTTCATTTAGGTAGGCGCCTCGCGCCCTCTCATAGAACCACTTGGTTGGAGCAATGTCGCCAGGCTTTGGCCCAGAGACAATGCGCTTTGACACTTCTTCCATCCGAACATGGAACGGACTATTGCTAAAGAAATCCGCCTCTGAAATTCGGTTCTGAGTGTTTGCATACCTTGCAATAAACGGCACCATCTCTTGACTTATGTCTTGCGGCACAACGATGAGTTTCATCTGGACATAAACCTTCTCAAGGTTCTGCGGTACCTGCCTCTCTTGCCTCATGTATGTAAACAGGGAAGCTGTGGTTTGTCCGCCGTTGACGATTTGCAGGCCTTTAATGGACTTTATTTGGGCCACCCCATCGCGTTCACTTGTTTCAACGGCCGTCGCAGTAGTTGACAGGCCATTGTTGTAGGCCAAAAACTTTTCAGGCGCTTGAAGAATCGTTGTCCTAATTCCTTTGTTCACTGCGCCTCGAAGCGAGAGGAAACTACGAACGTTCCCTTCCAGAAGGCGGCTGCCATACCTGTCATAGACCTTGGCTAAAATCTCGCCCGGCATGACCAACAAATATGTAGCCATTGGTGAATCGGATGCAAGATCTCTCAGAGCGGGGATCCCCTTTGGGTACCACTCTGTTAGATCAATTTCGACCTCCTCAATTTCAGCCGCTTCAGACATGTTCGAGAAGAATCGCTCAATGTCCCAAACGAAGAAGTCAACCCGTTTTAGGCCAAGCTCGCCAGAAGGAAGTGACTTCATTCTGTTGCTTAGCTTTTTATTGGTAATCAAGTAAAACTTGATTTTGGACGCCGATCCAACTTTTGCTCGAATCTCCAGAGCTGCCTGAGCGGCCTCAGAGGAGTGCTCAAAGTCCACAATTCGATCATCATCCAATGCCGTCTCCATAAACGATCGGAGTTGACCAAAGAGAGCATCTACTTCGGTTTTGGTAATCGTTGCTAGCTCCGAAGATCCTGAATAATCAGAGACCACGCACACCAATGAATCGTCAACGTTGTCGAAACCATAGGCATCTACGCGCAATTTCTTTTTGTTTCGGCCAACCCCCTCGTACTGAGATTCTTCAAGGTCGATTACTTCATTTGCATCAGCTAGGCGCTCGAGCGCCCAAGAGGTAAATGCAACATGCTCATAGTCCCCAAGCGACTCGGCGTCGCCCTTGACTTGCAGCTGCACCTCCGAAAAGAAATCCTCGAGTCTCATTAGCCCCCCTATCTCCTAAAACCCTCGATTGCGGAAATCTTCAGATGATACTCAACTCCATCAATGGCCTCGGGTAACCCCTGTTGATCGATTTTGGGAAATCCGTCAACAACCGAGTAAGTATCAATCTTGACAGCCTCAAAAAATCGACTCGTGGACAACTCTGACTCGGGATCATATCCAACTAGTTCCAAGCGCTCCTTCAATAGCTCTTTTTGCGCAGGTGTCAGCTCGCTTCGGAGTCGCTCAATCACTTCTGCAATTGTTTCCCCTGAGCCAGAACCGGAGCTATCTATAACCGTGAGAATTGTGAGGCTCAAATCGCCGTTGAAATTAAGCTGTTCAACCCCGTTGATTTTCACTCTTTTTGCTGATGTGTTAACCGTCTTCACCTCTTCGGCCAATTTCGCGCCGAATACAAAGTCCTGGGGGTTCCCAAATGGACCCTTCCAGCTTTCTAAGGCCTCAGTCCACGAGTATTGGTCTTGTTCCCGGCGCAATCTCAGAATTAGCAGCTCCCCGAATAAGCCTCTTGCAGCAGACAAGGTAAACCCCAAGCGTCTCCTGTAAAACGCCACCCATTGCTCGAAGGCAGTGCCCTGAGCTCTTAGCGCCAGTGTCTCATTTGGTTTCTCGAGAGAAACGGAGACTAGCGATTCAACCAAAATCGAGAACTCTTCAAAATACTCTGTGTCCGTGAGAGTTATGGCCCTAGTCCACTCGCCACTCTTGTCTTCCGCAACTGAAACTGCAAGGTTTGCCAAGCGTTCAAGTCGCTCGGGTCGCGCCGTCGACTTTGTATAAAAAGCGAAATTTCCAGCTGCATCGATAGCGCAGTATTGAGCCAGCTTTGCCGTACTTCCTACGCGCTGTATTCTCGAGAGGCGATCCGCATCTGCAAGACCCTCCCAAACGGCTTTCAACGAAGGCTCGTCAGTCATCTTGATGCTCCTCGGGTTCATCCCAATCGAAAAGCGTTGAATTGGTCCTCTGGAATACAGAATTCAGCATGTACTTAGGGCCAGAGTTGAACCACTCTTGACCTTCTAGCCCTGGAAAAGCGACGCCGATGCCCAAGACAAGCCCATCATGGTCACGCGGTGAAGCCATTTTTAAGTTGCCCATTTCCCGAGGTTGAGTCTGAGGCTTAATCGGGTACAAAACCAATAGAGGCCTGTCTAGGTAATAGGCGTAGTCAGAGCCAGAAGGGTTAGAAGGAAGTGGTGTCTCTTTATTGGCGATCTTCTGCATCCCCTTGTCTGAAAGCGCGGCCTTTATGTCTCCCGCGCTTCCGAGGCGACTTTTGCCCATTCCTACAATCAAGGTCTCTGGGTCTGAAATGCCTGCCGCGAATGTCCGCTCTAAAGGTCTTAGCCCTCTTATGTCGGCAAAACTGGAAGGTGACCCGATTCCCGTTTGAAGAAGAACGTCCCACTCACTGAGGTGCTCTTCACCAGGGTTTGAAATGAACTTCAAAAACTCATCTCCACCAAAAATGAGCTCTGATTTTGGCGCGACATAGTTCCCGAAGAATCCGGAGATGTATTTCTGCGGAACTCCTCTCCAGGAGTGCCTCCTCTCAATAGCTCGTGGAAGATTGAGGTCGTTTAGTTGGGAGACTAGGTTTTCACCCGCACGAAGGTTCGAAGCGAAAGTATCTCCATCATTGGTGAATTTAATTGTTTCAGGGTTTTTGCCCCACAGCGAAACCCTGATCTCTCGCTTTTCGCCAGATCGCATTTTGTTCAAGGCCGTCACTGTGAGCAAGTGCCCAGGATGGCAGCGCACAGCGAGTCCGTATGTCTCGGGGGTTTCTCGGGTTGCATGCATTTGCTCCAACTGTGACCTCAGCTCGTCGATCGCCTCCGCAATTTCCAAGAACCAGCTTGATACTTCGGAGTCGATCCAAAGTTTGCACAAGTCTCTATAGCCGTCTCTGTAGCCGAACCATCTACCCATCTGCATCACTGTGTCGTAGGCAAGACTCCGTCGATAGAAGTAGCTGATCGAAAGCCCGTCCAACGTTAGACCTCTCGACAAAACATCGCCGCCTACCGCTATTACGCGAGGATTGGGGCCATCAAACGCTCTAGTCCAGTCGCTGTTTCCTTTATCCGAATTCACGATGAAGACCTCGGTTGGTCGAGCCGAGGCTGGCAATTGCTTGCGGATGGAGCCCCATGTTTCATGAACGTAGTGGAAATGCTCCTTGAAAACCTGCTCGAATTCCTCAAACAGCTCCGTAGCTCCGATTCCTAATTCGAGAGTTGAATTTATCTCTGCACAGCGTTCGTTGACTAACTCAAAAATCTGCCGCTGGACATCTTTGAATCGCGAAACGTGGATAAGCATCGAACGCGGGGCCCCTTTTTGCCCAGGCCTCAAGTCCCGAATTGCGTTTGAGATGTAGTACGCCAGAATCGCGTCCTTCAATGACTGCGGCAGTCCTTCGACATGAAGTGTTTTGCGATGCTTGGTTGGGAAGAAGTCTTCAGCATCTTGGAGAGGAACAATGAAATTTTCTTCCTTGCTGACCTCATCGAACATCTGCCTTGGCCCAAAGTAATTGCTGGGGCTATCCAGCGAGAAAATGAAGTCGCGAGGGAACAGGTCCTCAGAATCCTCATCGTTAATCAGCACGTTGGCAAAAGGCGTTGCGGTAAATCCAACATATGAACTTCGATCAAAGGCTGCCAGAACTCGCCTAATGCCTCGATTAATTGCCGTTGGGTCCGCGTCTGCTGTGGATGTATCGATACTGGCATAGTCCGCTTCGTCATCTACCAAAAGCAGGGGCGCTTGGATCTTCTGATTGGGTCCAGCTCCTGATCTCTCTAGGAATGTGGCCAGGTTCTCTAGAATGCGTTTATTTTTCTTGATGACGAATACGAATGGAACATTGGAGTCGTTGATATTCTGAATCTGTCCCGATTGCGCAATTCTAAAATCTTGGGCGTAGCTAGTTGGTGACGTGGCTGGAACGAAATTGGGGTCGATTCCGACTCCAATTCGGTAGTTGCGATTAAGCGCCCCTTCGCCGTGTTGATCTCGAAACTTAGAATCAATGCCGATAAAGCCCTCGTCGACTCGCTCTTGTGTCTGAGCTCTTAGTCGTTCTTTATCTCCCGCTAAAAGGATAAATACTCTGTAGCCTGCGTCGGCTGCTTTATTGAATAGAGCCAAATAGTTCGAAGTTTTACCGGATTGAACATCGCCGATAACTAGCCCCTTTCTAGCCCAAGTTCCAGATTCTTGTGGATCTCCAGCAAGATCAAGAATTCTGGAATTTCTCTTGTCCATGGAAGCTAAAACAGTCGCGTTCATAGAGTTTTTCTTTTGTATGTAGCGCTGATACTGAGACCATCGTTTCCATTCGATTGATTCGCTCCGAGCGTCAAGCCACGGCTTGTGGTCCTTGGCGACAAGCTCCACCCCAAGGCCCATCTTGAAAGACTGACTGCTTTCAATTTGAGCAATTAGGTTGTCTCTTTGCTCCGCTGAAAGTTTGACCTTAACTACCAGCTCCGCAACGACGCCAACCAATTCTGGGATGTCTTTCAGCTGGGTCTCATCAGTGATAGCATCTTGCACAGAGTGCCTGACAGCGTCTAGGTGCTTATCGCTCGCCTCATTCAACACTGTTCACCTCTTTTTCTACCTCTTCTGCCCACACACGCAGCTTTTCCTGTGCGATTGGATTGGTCGCGTAGGGTTCGAGGCCTGAAATGATCTTGAGAACTTCCTTGCCCGACCCAAATCGAGGGCGAAGGCGCTCAAAAAGCTGGGTAGTAGTTGTGTCTAATTCCTTCAAGTCAAGGTCTGCGTGGCCAATGGCTTGATCCGAGGAAAGTCGGCTAACAAGTTCGCCAGAGGGCATACTCGCCTCAATTTGTTCAATTAACAGCTCGAGAGTCGCAACCTGATCTTTCGACAGTACTTCAACAAGGGATGCCAGCAGCGGATGTTCCCGATTCAACTCCAATGTGAACAATCTTGGACCTATTTCTCTGAACTGCCAGGTGGGGGTAGTCGAAATGGGCGCCTTCGCGCCTCGTCTCAAAACTACCCGCCGAGAGTCTCCTACGATGTTAGGCACCAAATTGGCTAGGACACGTCGCAGCTCTGGGGGTGGCTCTACTGACGATTTCATGATTCCCAATTTCCAGTCCTTATCAAGCGAGTTGGGGGTATCGACTCTGACTCTAGCCATCTTTGCCAACTCTGTCTTGGGGCTAAGTCGGAACCAACTTCCGTGGGAAATGAGCCTTTTTCCTCTGTAAACGTAGAAGCCCTGGGAATCCTTGAAACGCTTTCGCAGCGACTCTAGGGCTTTTGCATCGCTCTTAGAGAGCTGAGATACATGAGGGAGAATGAAAGGCGTAACGACAATAGTTCCTCCAGCGAGCTCCACCTCAGTGGTCGGCTTCTGTTGAGTGGCTTGAAACCGCGAGAAAAATGGGTCTATCGCCTCGACTGCATTCTCGTTGAGAGTAAAGCTCACCCGACCCCCTGGTGGCCCGTCAATGAAACGGTGAAAAACCAGGCCAAGATGGTCACGGACCCGAAGAGCCTGGTCGCGAAGTTCAGCGTCAAACGCGCTGGGGCTGCTGCTAACTTGGTCTAGTTTTTCCCAAACTACAAGCGTCCCAGAGTCCTGCTCCTTGAGCAGCGATAGAAGGTCGGAATGGATACTGGAGGAGTCAAGCCAGTCCAGCAACCATTTGTTTTGCTGCTCGATCACATCCAAGTCCCAACATGCAGCAATCAGGTCACTGTCTTTAGTTTTGCTTACGACAGTCAACCTCTTGGCCTGCGAAAAGCTGGCGGTCTTGAGCCCCAAGCCGAAACGTCCCAAGTCAGTCTTTGTCCTAGCCGAATGCGGAGACTTGCCTGCGAGCTTCATTGCAGTGCGCAACTCGTCTTTGGTCATTCCGTCGCCGTCATCTAAAACAAGAACTCTCGGTCGAGGCTGTCCCTCGAAGCGTAAGGTGACGTTTGCGGCATTTGCAGCAATGCTGTTGTCAACTATGTCGGCCAATGCCGTTTCTACCGAATAGCCGACTGATCGCATCGACTCGACAAGCTGAGGCTCTGGTGGAAGCTCCTCTACTGGCATGGCACCCCCTGATTCCCCTGTTCATTGTGCCACGTATCTACGACTTTTTATATCGACGGAATAAAAAGATGAGAGTCTTCGGGCCAATCTAGCGAAAGCACTCTCTCCAGAAGAAAAGCTCAAGGGCGGATCCAAAGTCGAATCGGGAAAAACATGGGCACCATGGAGAAAAAATGTTGAACTACTATCACTTAGCCCCCCCCGTCGTTCAGAGGATGTCGCTCCCGCAGCAAGGAGCTAACTGCCCAAAACGCCGCCTACCAAACCAGGTGGGTGTCGTTAGCAACTTAGACAAAGCGCCAGCGCGAGCAAGGCTCGGGCTAAGGCCCTTGCCGAAGCTCGACTTGCCAGTGAGTCACGTAACGAGCCCATACCGGAGCTGTAGTCCGTTTAGATTCCGTTCAATGGACGGAACTGGGCAGAAATGGGCATATCTGCAAAGGGTGGCTTGACTAACAAAATATTGGGGTACATAGCCACTCAGGCTCCATATAGAGGTATTGCAACATAACTACGGATCAGAAGGTCGGTACCGACTAATCTTTCCCTTGTGAACAAACTCCTGGCTACCAAGGCTAGAAACTCGCTTTGGCTGCAGTTCTTTGTGATGGGGTTTGTCTCTATGGCATGGGTTCCTAGAATCCCCGAAATCAAGACTGCAAATGGCCTTTCAGACACCGAGTTTGGTCTTGTATTGATTGCCAGCTCTATTGGTGCAGTTATGGGGGCTCAACTATCTGGCAGGGCAATCCACCGGTTTGGTTCAAGACCGGTGTTCTATGTTTCTCAAGTAGTTGTTCCAACCGGTGTTGTTCTAATGGGGCTTAGTGCCACACCCTTGTTGCTGGTGACCGGACTGTTTGTGATGGGTGTTGGGTATGCAGCGCTGGATGTTGCAGGTAATGCCCAGGCTGTTGCTATTGAGAACCATCTAAACAAACGCTACATCACCTCTTTTCATGGGATGTGGTCCGTTGGAACACTTGCCACCACTTTGGTGGGGGCGGGTTTAGCTTTCTTCATTTCTCCGAGAGACAACTTGCTCTGGATCGCGGGCGTTGGCCTGATTGTGTTCTTGATTACCTCCAGGTATTTACTGGCCCCAGATCTTGATAACCACTCCGGTGAGGAGGAAACCAAGAGCTCAATGCCGTGGTTTGGCAAACTGGCTTGGCCAGTTTGGATTCTCGGCATTGGAGCAACTGGAACCTTTATCGTCGAGGGTGCTGCGGCCGACTGGGCTGCACTGTTGCTGCGCGATGAAATGGGTGTTGAGATCGGTTACTACGCTTCTGCCTTTGCAACCTTTGCCCTGGCAATGATTCTTTCTAGGTTCTTGGGTGACCGATGGCTTGAGAGGTTTGGCCCCTATCAGGTTGTTAGGTTCTTGGGTGTTGTTGGGGGAAGCCTTTGGGGCTCTCTGATGCTTATTGGTATTTGGCTGTCTAGTGATTTGCCGCTGCTGGGGATTGTGCTTGTGAACACCGGGTTCTTCTTTGCAGGTATTGCGGTTGGGCCTATCTTTCCTGCGTTCATTCTTGGTGCTGCCAACCTCAAGGGCATTGCCCCTTCGGTTGGCATTGCAAGAATTGGTGTGATTTCTATTGGTGCTTACTTTGTAGGCCCAACCATTGTTGGTGTCTTGTCGGATCAGATCACGTTGACCTATGCGATGTTGTATCCGGTGCTCTTTTTAATTCTCGCTGGTTACCTGGCACGAGCTCTAAAGGGCACTAAAACCAACTAGTAGTCAGCGGGTGAAAAGAGCCATTTCCCGGGGGATTACTTCTGCAGTCTCGGGGAGGCCTTATTCGCTCTTTTGTGGAGGCTTTACCCAAACAGCTCGGGCAATGTCTCGACCCACCCAGACCTAATGTCATCCAGCTTTAGGTCGGCGATGTCTTTGATCTCTACTAGGCCCGATGTTGCATCTGTGACACCGATGCGGAGGCAGGGAACACCCCTCGCCTCACATAGTGCCTGGAACTTAACATCGTCTTCTCTGCCAACGGTGACAATCACTCTTGATTGAGACTCTGAGAACATGGCGGCTGTTTCATCAATGCCATCTCGCTCCATCATGTCTCCAAGCCAGATTCTTGCTCCGATGTTGAACCTGAGCGCTGCCTCCAGGACTGCAACACCCAGGCCACCTTCAGATACATCATGGGCAGATTCGATAAGCCCCTGAATGCTTGCCCCATGAAGGAGTTCTGCAAGCTGCTTTTCTTTATTGAGATCTAGCTTTGGTGGTTGACCACCAAGGTGATCATGCAAGTCTTTGGCCCATGCTGAACCATTAAGTTCATCAAAGGTTTCTCCGAGGAGGTAGATGTTGTTGCCATCGTCTTGCCAGCCAGAAGGGATTCTCCTGGCAACATCATCGATAACACCCAACACTCCAACCACCGGGGTTGGGTAGATGGCTTCATCCCCCGACTGGTTATAGAAGCTCACGTTTCCACCTGTTACTGGAATGCCCAGTTCCAGGCAGGCATCTGCAAGTCCTGCCGTTGCTTCCTTGAATTGCCACATCACCTCTGGGTTTTCAGGGCTTCCAAAGTTCAGGCAGTTGGTCACAGCCCTTGGCACCGCACCGGTCACCGCAACGTTTCTATAGGCCTCGGCAAGTGCGAGTCTTGCTCCCTCGTAGGGGTTTAGGTAGGCATATTTGCCATTTGCATCTGTTGCCAGGGCAACACCCAGGCCCGATTCTTCAGAAACCCGGACCATGCCAGAGTCATCTGGCATGGAAAGCGCAGTGTTGCCACCAACGTATTTGTCATACTGCGCGGTGATCCAGGACTTGTCTGCCTGGTTCGGTGTTGCAATCAGTTCCATTAGTTGAGCAGCTAGGTCTGCAGCGCTCTTGGCCCTGGGCAGTGATGAGCTGTTGCTGTTGTTTAGCTGCTCTTGGTAAGAAGGGTGGGCAACTGGGCGTTCGTAGACGGGGCCATCGTGTGCGACTGTTCTCGGGGGAACGTTGACGATCTCCTCGTTGCCCCAGTTGATGTAGAGGCGGTCCTCGTTGATAACATCACCGAGGACTGAGTACTCGACTTCCCACTTGTTCACGATTTCTTCAAAAGCTTTGAGTTTTTTCTTTGGCACAACTGCACACATGCGCTCTTGAGACTCCGACATCAGAATCTCTTCCGGTGTTAGCGATTCGTCTCTAAGCAAGACATTCTTTAGCTGCACGCGCATACCCTTGCCACCGTTTGAGGCAAGTTCCGATGTTGCACAAGAAATACCAGCACCACCGAGGTCCTGGATTCCTGCAACTACACCTGAGTGGAACAGCTCTAGGCAGCACTCAATCAAGACCTTTTCTGCAAACGGGTCACCAACCTGCACCGCTGGACGCTTGGTTGGTCCGGTTGATTCAAATGTTTCAGAGGCAAGCACTGAAACGCCGCCGATTCCATCGGCGCCAGTTCTTGCTCCGAAGAGAATCACTAGGTCGCCGGGGTTTGAAGCCTTTGCAAGCTGGAGATCTTCGTGCTTCATGGAGCCAATAGACAGCGCGTTTACAAGGGGGTTGCCCTGGTAGACACTGTCGAAGACTGTTTCGCCACCGATGTTTGGTAGACCTAGGCAGTTGCCATAGAAGCTGATGCCATCCACTACTCCGTGAACAACTCTTGCGGTGTCTTGGTTGCCCGGTGCACCAAAGCGCAATTGGTCCATCACTGCGATTGGTCTTGCACCCATGGACAAAATGTCTCTAACGATTCCGCCAACACCGGTTGCAGCACCCTGGAAGGGTTCTATGTAGCTGGGGTGGTTGTGGCTTTCTACTTTGAAGGTAACCGCTAGTCCCTCACCGATGTCCACCACTCCTGCGTTTTCACCCATGCCAACCATGAGGTGGGTTTTCATTTCGTCGGTGACCTTCTCACCGAATTGGCGAAGGTAGATCTTGGAGGACTTGTAGCTGCAGTGCTCTGACCACATCACCGAATACATTGCAAGCTCTGAGCTTGTTGGCCTGCGGCCAAGGATGTTCTTAATCTCTTCGTATTCGTCTTGCTTTAGACCAAGTTCTTGCCAGGGCTGCTCTTTTTCTGGCTCGGTGATTGCGTGCTGGGTGGTGTCGACACCAGATGGCTCACTCTTTTTTGATTTAAACATTTAGGCGTTCACCACCTGTTGCAAAACGCTTGCAAAAAATCTCAGCCCATCAACACCCGATCGCATGGCAACAGGGGTATCGGGGCCAAAGCCTGGCTCAACGGCGTGTTCCGGGTGAGGCATTAGGCCTACGACATTGCCACGCTCATTTGTGAGCCCTGCAATGTCGTTCATCGATCCATTGGGGTTTGTCTCTAGGTAGCGGAAGGCAATTCTGTTTTCGCCTTCGAGCATCTTTAGGGTTTCTGGTTCTGCGATGTAGCCACCCTCGCCGTTTTTTAGCGGAATCAAAATCTCTTCATCTTTTTCAAACAGGTTTGTCCAGGCAGTGGTGTTGTTTTCAACCCTTAGTTTCTGGTCTCTGCAGACAAAGTGCTGGTGCTCGTTTCTGATTAGACCACCGGGTAGCAAGTGAGATTCCACAAGAACCTGGAAACCGTTGCAGATTCCAAGGACTGGCAGGCCCTGGCCTGCCAGCTTGATTACTTCCTTTGTTGCAGGTGCTTGAGCGGCAATTGCTCCGCAGCGCAGGTAGTCGCCATACGAAAAGCCGCCTGGAAGTACTACCGCGTCTACTTTTTTGAGGTCTTGGTCGGCGTGCCAGAGCGGAACCGGTGTTCCGCCAGCGAGCCTGATGGCTCGCTGGGCATCTCGGTCATCAAGAGTTCCGGGGAAGGTGATTACGCCGATCTTCATTCCGGGTTAGTCCTCTTTGGTAACGGCTACGACATCTTCGATGACGTCGTTGGATAGAAAGTTTGCTGCTTGGGCCTTTGCCTCGTCTAGGTCCGCTTCTGTGATCTCGCGGTCAAAATGCAGTTCAATTCTTTTGCCAATTCGCACCGCGGAGATCTCTTTATTGCCGGCACGGTGAAGTGCGTTTGCAACCGCTTTACCTTGAGGGTCTAGAAGATCCTGCTTAGGCATGATCTCAACGATGATTTTTGGCACTTTTCCCCTTCGGTTTGCTGGCCTTGCCAGTTTCGGGATGGAATTGAATTTTTATTGGCTGGCTTCGGTGGCAGTGGTAGCAGTTTATCGGTTTTGAGCCTTCCCTAACTGCACCCACATGCCTGCGAGGGAAAAAGGTTTATCGCCTGCTACTTAGAACTTGTTTCCAATACCACTTCGGGCTTTGAAAGCAGGCGAACCAATAAACCGAAGATGATTGCAATTGCAGCGCTTGCCGCAAATGCAATCAAGGTTTCTGATGTTGGAGCAATGATGCTCTGTCCGGCGAGGGCTTGAAAATAGAGAACAATCACGGTCAGCGCATAGAAAACAGCTGCGCCATGAAGCAGTGCTTTTTGGGTGCGGGTGTTTGTAATTGCCATTGCAATTAGCACTGCAACCACCGGCAAGACTTGAAGTGCATGAAGACCAAAGAAGTGTGAAATTCGAAGATCACCGGCAACGGTGGACCAGCCAAGAAACGGCAAGCCCTCGCCGCCATCTGTCGCGCCAACGGTGTGAGCCCCTGCGATGCCCTGGTAATCGTCAAGCTGGTCTGATGTTGGCGGGGTCATTGTGAAGGCAATACCCATTCCAAAAAGTGATGTCGCTACTCCCCACCTAATACCAGATCTGATTAGCGAGCTTGTTTTGGTGGTGCGCCAGATTAGTGCACCAATGGCAAAGGTAGCCATCCAAACCATCGAGATGGCTGTCGCCATCACCGACCAGGTGAATATCAGGAAACCACTGGAGACGTTGAAGTGGCTGGTGTAGCCGGCTGCAGCCAAGCCAATGATGACAACCAGCTCAATTGCCATTAGGACGGCAATCGCATTACCCAATCTGCGAGCTGCTTTTTGGCCCTTTTCTGCTAGCGAGTAAAACCAGGAAAAGGTTGCTCCATAGATGACCGATGAAATTAAGAACTTCAGTGGTTTTTCCCAGATCGACACCCCAAGAAGTTCGCGGGAGTCCAAAAAGTAGAGAACCAGAGCGATAGCTGCACCAATAGCCGATGCAATGCTGAGGATGTTTAGGTTTCGGTGGGTGAGGTTAAATTTGTTCGAGCCGGTGATTGTTTCCATGGCTATCAGCCTAGCTAAGTAGCGGGCAGCCCTACGTTTTTGAGCATGGGCTCGATTGATGCAGTTTTCAACAGATTCAGGCGATTGCCATTTGCTACCACTTTGGTATCATTATGGTATGGCTATGACACTAAGACTAAATTCAGAAACAGATCAAATGCTGACCGAGGTTGCGAACAACCTCGGCATTTCCAAATCTCAGGCGGTCGCTCGTGCGGTAGAAGAATTTCTCTCCCAGCAGTCAGCTGATGCGATTGCGAACAAAGTCTTTGACAAGGTCTTAAAGAGAGATGCCGCTTTGCTCGAGCGTCTCTCAGACGCATGACCAGGTTCATAGATCTCGGTGTATTCAAGACCCAGTTAGAAAGAGTGGGTTTCATGGTCAAGGATCTCGGGCTTCTTGACTCTGCTCTAGCCAGGCCTAGGACAACACTGTTTGGCACTGATGCCTACGAGGGCCTTGAGTTGAAGGCCGCTGCAATGGTTGAGTCAATAATCCCGAACCATCCGATGATGGATGGCAATAAGCGTTCATCTTGGTTTGCTCTAAACCTGTTTTTGGAAATGAACGACCGTGAAATCATTGCCAGTGAGGATCAGGCGTTTGAATATGTTCTTGGCGTCGCAACCAAAAAACTTGACCTTCAGGCTTCCGCTGATTGGATTGCTAGCCACACACGGAGCATGGATTGAAAACACTTTAGGTGCTCAGCCGTTAATAAAACTTTCAATTGGCGGGCAGGTGCAGGTGAGGTTTCTGTGGAACTGACCGCTCTTGAACTACCCGGCTGAACTTGCTCGGACAACCAGTGTCGGCTGAAAAACCACCTGCTTGTGCTTGTGGCCGTCCGGGTTATTGATCTCTTCCTCCAGAAGTTCTATTGCAGTTGAGCCGATTAGGGCGGCTGGCTGCTTGATGGAGGACAAAGGCACGACCGCTGACTGAGCAAAGTCAATGTCGTCGTAGCCGATGATTGCTATCTCACCTGGAATTGATACATCACTTGAAATCGCAAAAGCTTGCAGCAGCCCAACGGCAAGCAGGTCGTTTGCCGCGAAGATTCCGTCCGGTCTTTCTTCTCTTGGTAAGGCGAGGATTTGCTCGCCCACCTTGCGTCCTGAGAGAACGTCTTGACCTCCTGCGACATAAGTTGTGAGTTGAATCGGACCTTGAGATGCTGCGACAACCTCTCGAGCACCGGAAAGTCGGTCCGCCACTTGAGGTATCTCGAGTGATCCACCGAGGAAGGCTAGGTTGCGCCTTCCCAGATCGACAAGATGCTGCATGGCTAGCTTGCCGCCAGCGCGGTCATCTACCGATACCGAACAGCAGGTGTCTGGGGAGGCTTTTTGATCGACAACAATTACTTGAGTTCCCAGCTCTCTAATCTGAGACACGCTTGGGCTTGCATCCTCGACTGGCGACAACAAGATTCCGGAGAGTCTTTGCTCTAGAAACATCTGCAAGTAGCCAAGTTCGCGAGATTTATCGTGACCACTATTACCCGTTAGCACTTGGTAATCAGAAGCTGAGGCACTGTCTTCTACACCTTTAGCTAGTTGTGCAAAGAACGGGTTTGAGGAGTCGAGCACAATCAGGCCTATGGCCCTCGAGTTTCCGGTTTTGAGCTGTCTTGCAGCATCATTTCTGACGAAGCCAAGTTTAGTTATCGCTCCTCTTACGGACTCTATTGTCGAGGTCTTAACGAGGTGCGGATGGTTTAGAACGTTCGAGACTGTTCCCAGGGAAACTCCCGCCAACTTGGCGACATCCCCAATGCTGGGTTGATTACTACTCTTGCGCGACATTCAAACAAACCTCTCGGTTCCTGAGTATATGACCTAAAACTAGATCAATAGATTGAACCGTTTAAACAAATACAACATTTTGGTAAAGACTGGATAAATCTGGAGACCCGGCATCTAGTAGCTATAGGCTATTGAAACGATTCAATAGATTACAGGGTGGTCATTATGACGGAGTTGTCACAAGCAGCATTAGAAGTTTTGTCGAGGCTAAAGATCGAAGTGCCGTCATGGGCATACGGTAATTCTGGAACAAGATTTAAGGTTTTCAGCCAGCCTGGCGTGCCGAGAGACGCATTCGAAAAGATTGAGGATGCGGCTCAGGTAAACAAATACACCGGCTTGGCCAACAAGGTTGCACTTCACATTCCCTGGGACAAAGTCGATGACTTCTCTGCACTAAAGGACCATGCTGCATCTCTTGGTGTTGAGCTTGGAACAATAAACTCCAACACGTTCCAGGACCCGGATTATATGCTTGGAAGCCTCACGCATTCAGACAAGTCGGTTCGCCAGAAGGCAATTGACCACCACCTGGACTGCATAGAGGTTATGCATCAAACCGGTTCACGCGACTTGAAAATTTGGTTGGCTGATGGTTCAAACTACCCGGGCCAAGATGACATGAGAAGACGCCAGGACCAACTGGCTGAATCGCTCTCCAAGATCTATGCGGGCCTTGGCGATAATCAAAGAATGGTGCTGGAGTATAAGTTCTTCGAGCCTTCGTTCTATCACACCGATGTCCCAGACTGGGGAACCAGTTACGTCCAAACCATGGCACTTGGTGAAAAAGCGGTTGTCTGTCTAGACACCGGTCACCACGCCCCAGGGACAAACATCGAATTCATTGTTATGCAGCTGCTTCGCCTAGGAAAACTAGGTTCATTTGATTTCAATTCTCGCTTCTATGCCGATGATGACCTGATTGTCGGCGCTGCGGACCCATTTCAGTTATTCCGGATTATGTATGAAGTGATCCGCGGAGGGGCCCTGGACAAGGATTCTGACGTGGCGTTCATGCTTGATCAAGGTCACAACATCGAGGCAAAGATCCCTGGCCAGATTCGCTCTGTTCTTTCCGTGCAGGAGATGACTGCAAGAGCGCTATTGGTTGACAAGGATGCCCTCATGGCAGCCCAGCAGGCCGGAGATGTTCTCGGAGCTCACGATGTATTCAACGATGCTTACCAGACCGATGTTCGACCAGTAGTTGCAGCATGGAGGAAGAGCCAGGGGCTGTCTGAAGACCCAATGGGCGACTATCTAGCAAGTGGTTACGCCGATCAAATCGCCAAGAACAGGGTTGGTGGCAACCAAGCTGGCTGGGGGGCATGATCAGCGTGAGTAGCGATAAGGAACTTCTAGCAAGATCTAACCGTCTTGGTTCAGATCCAAGAAACACAAACTTTGCCGGTGGCAACACCTCAGCCAAGGGCGTTCTCACAGACCCTGTCACTTCTGAACCAGTAAACGTCATCTGGGTGAAAGGCTCCGGAGGAGACCTAGGAACCCTCAAGCAAGAGGGACTGGCAGTGATGGCCCTCGACCGCGTGCAGGCTCTTGTGGATGTATACCCAGGCATCGAAGAAGAAGACAGCATGGTCCAAGCATTCGACTACTGCCGTTTTGGCACAGGTGGCGCTACCCCCTCGATTGACGCAGCAATGCACGGGCTAGTGGAGCAAAATCACGTGGATCACTTGCACCCAGATAGCGGAATCGCAATCGCAACCTCGGTTGATGGTGAAGAGCTAACTCGCAAGATTTTTGGCGACAAAGTCCTTTGGGTGCCATGGAGACGACCTGGTTTTCAGCTCGGCTTAGACATAGCAAAGCTCCAAAAACAGAACCCACAGGCCATCGGCTGCATTCTTGGTGGCCACGGAATTACGGCATGGGGCCAGACTAGTGAAACCTGCGAAGCCAATTCAATGACCATCATCAGGGAGGCCGAGGCCTTCCTTTCAAAAGAGGGTAGCAAAGAGCCTTTTGGTCCAAAGGACCCCAAGTTCTCTGCTCTGGAAACCTCAAGTCGCCGCATTCGTGCCGCACTTTTGGCACCGGTGCTTCGCGGGTTAGCGTCAATCAGCAACCCCATGATTGGCCACTTTGATGATTCTGAGACCGTCCTTAGCTTCCTTGAAGCAAGCAAGCTGTTTGCACTTGCAGAGCTCGGGACCTCCTGCCCAGATCACTTCCTCAGGACCAAAATCAAGCCAATGGTTTTGGACACCGCTCCGGATGCTCCGTTAGAAGAAGTAGTCGCCAGGGCCAAGGAGCTGCATGCCAATTACACGGCTGACTACCAGAAGTACTACGACACTTATGCAACCCCTGAATCCCCAGCAATGCGAGGTTCAGATCCAGCAATCATTTTGGTGCCAGGAGTTGGAATGTTCTCTTACGGGAGGAACAAGCAGACCGCTCGAGTGGCCGGGGAGTTTTACGTAAACGCAATCAATGTCATGAGGGGCGCGGAATCGGTCTCTCAATATTCACCGATCTCAGACTCGGAAAAATTCGCCATCGAGTATTGGTCGCTTGAGGAAGCAAAGCTTCAAAGGCAACCGGCCCCGAAGCCTCTGGTTGGTCGCATTGCATTCGTGACCGGTGGTGCCAGCGGCATTGGAAAGGCAATCGTTGAGCGCTTGGCAGCTGAAGGCGCCTGTGTTGCAATTGCAGATCTCAATATGGAGGCAGCGGCCGATCTCGCGAACAGTCTTGGGGGATCGGATGTTGCGATCGCCCTACAGGTGAATGTGACCAGTGAAACTGACATCCAAAAAGCACTTGCCGAAACTGCCCTGGCCTTTGGCGGCGCAGATCTGATTGTAAATAACGCAGGTCTCTCGCTCTCAAAGCCGCTTTTGGAAACAACAGAAGCAGATTGGGATCTTCAGCATGACGTAATGGCCAAGGGTTCGTTTCTGGTGTCGCGTGAGGCTGCAAGAACACTTATCGCTCAGGAGATGGGAGGAGATGTCATCTACATCTCTTCTAAGAACTCTGTCTTTGCAGGGCCGAACAACATTGCCTACTCTGCAGCCAAGGCAGACCAAGCTCATCAGGTCAGGCTCCTAGCAGCTGAGCTCGGAGGCCACGGCATCAGGGTTAATGGCATCAATCCTGACGGCGTGGTCAGGGGGTCAGGAATTTTCGCTGGAGGCTGGGGCGCCTCAAGAGCCAAGGTCTACGGTGTTGAAGAAGAGAACCTCGGAGAGTTTTATGCACAGCGCACAATCCTGAAGCGCGAGGTGCTGCCAGAAAATGTTGCCAATGCCGTATTTGTTCTAACAGCCGGCGATTTGTCTCACACAACTGGTCTGCACATTCCTGTCGATGCCGGGGTTGCTCCCGCATTCATGCGTTAGTTCAATGACTTTGCTCTTTGGTGCTATTGATATTGGAGCCAGCTCTGGCCGAGTAATCGCAGGGCTGTTCCCAGGAGGCAAGCTAGAGCTTGTGGAGTTGCACAGGTTCCAGAATCAACCTCATGAGAAAAATGGCAGGTTGATTTGGGATTTTGACCAGCTGATCAGCGAGGTAAGGGCGGGGCTTGTAAAACTCGGCATATTCGCCGAAGAAAAAGGCCTCGAAGTCACCTCCGTTGGAGTTGACACTTGGGCGGTGGATTACGGACTAGTCAAGGATGGCAAGCTGACAGGCCAACCGCACTCTTACCGAGACCCATTGAACAAGCTTGGAACCGAGAGGGTTGCAGGCCTTGAGTCTTTCACCCGCCTATACGAGATATCAGGTATCCAGTACCTACCTTTCAACACCGTCTACCAGCTTTCTAAGCAGCTCGTTTTAGATTCTGACCAAATCACGGACGCTTCCGACATCCTTATGATCCCTGACTTGATCGGGTTTGAGCTGACTGGGATCAAGCGGACTGAGGTTACAAATGCATCTTCTACCGGCCTGCTGGATGCCAAAACCAGAACCTGGAGCATGGAGCTTGCCGAGACTCTTGGGTTGAAAGAGGTAATCTCCAAATTTGCACCGCTATCGGCTCCCGGCGGCACAGTTGGAAAACTGCTGCCAGGGTTGCATCCAAAACTTGATTCAACAGAACTGATTCTTGTGGCGTCACACGACACCGCTTCTGCGGTGGTGGGAATTCCAGCTACCGATGGCAACTTCGCATTCATTTCCTCCGGAACTTGGTCGCTGCTCGGAACTGAAATCTCAGAGCCAATCCTTACCCCTATGGCTAGTCAAGCAAACTTCACTAACGAGCTAGGTGCGGACAACCGGGTTAGGTTCCTGAAAAACCTTGGAGGCCTCTGGTTACTCAGTGAATCTCTGAGGCATTTCCGCGAGACGGGTCAGACCCATGACCTGGCTGAACTGATTGAAGAGGCGGCCAGCTATTCGCCCAAAGAGCTTTTTCATGTCGAAGACGATGCTTTTTTGGAGCCGGGCGACATGCCATCCAGAATTGCAAAGCAGATGATCAACGCTGGCCAAACCCCACCATCCAGCCCCGGCGAGTTGGTCGCAGTGATCCTGCATTCGTTGGCCCATAGCTACGCTCAAAATTTGGAGCTTCTGACTGAAATAACCGGAAAGGTATTCAGCAGGCTTCACGTAATAGGAGGCGGTTCTCAAAACGAGCTCCTCAGCCAACTGACAGCGGACTACTCCGGCCTTGAAGTTGTCGCGGGGCCAATGGAGGCAACCGCAATTGGAAACTTACTCATTCAGTACCGCTCCGCTAAAGACCCGGACATGGGCCTGGAGGCTTTGCGTCAAGTGATTCTTGACTCTGACGTGCACCTAAAAACATATCGACCGAAGGAAAAATGAAATGGGAAAGCTAAAGATTCGCCGAAGGTTTCCAAATCCCAAGGATCTGGTTCAGCTTCTAAAGTTCAAGAAAATCACGCTCAACGGTAGGCAGCGACGCCTAGCCGGTGCTTACACGATTTACGATCTTCGAACCATCGCTAAAAGGCGCACCCCACAGGCGCCTTTTGATTACACCGATGGTTCGGCCGATGCTGAAATATCGATTACTCGCGCAAGGCAAGCCTTTGAGGACATTGAATTTCAACCAAAGATTCTTAGAGATGTCAGCTCACTAGACACTGGCTGGGACGTACTTGGCAAAAGAGTTGAGTTGCCATTCGGTATCGCACCCACCGGATTCACGAGAATGATGCACACAGAGGGCGAATTTGCTGGAGCCACAGCGGCAGAGGCTGCTGGGATTCCGTTTGCCCTTTCAACAATGGGAACCAGGTCAATTGAGGAAGTCAAGAACGTAGCACCGGATGGACGGAACTGGTTCCAGCTTTACATGTGGAAAGACCGTGAGCGTTCGATGGCTTTGGTTGAAAGGGCGAAAGCGCAGGGCTTTGATGCTCTGATGCTGACCGTGGACGTGCCGGTGGCTGGAGACAGGTTACGAGATAAGTACAACGGAATGACAATCCCACCTGCACTAACAGTTAAGACAGTCATGAATGCGCTACCGCGTCCTGAATGGTGGATCAACTTCCTTACCACTGACGCCCTGAAGTTTGCCTCGCTTGATTCTTGGAACGGTACTGTTGCTGAGCTACTCGATTCGATGTTCGATCCGACCGTTGATTTTGATGACCTCAAGTGGATCAAGGACCAGTGGGGTGGCAAGGTAATTGTCAAGGGAATTCAAAACGTTGAAGACGCAAAAAAAGTTGCTGCGCTTGGAGCTGATGCGATCGTGCTTTCAAATCACGGTGGTCGGCAGCTTGACCGCGCCCCGGTTCCATTTCAGCTTCTGCCTGCCGTCAAGAAACAGCTGAAGGACGACTGTGAAATACACGTCGACACTGGAATCATGCACGGTTCGGACATTGTCGCATCAATTGCACACGGAGCAAGGTTCACCCTTATCGGCAGGGCCTACCTATACGGCTTGATGGCAGGAGGCCGAGAGGGAGTGGATAAATCGATCGAAATCCTGGGCGGCCAAGTAGCAAGAACAATGAAACTTTTGGGAGTCAAGTCACTTGAAGAACTCGAGCCATCGCACGTGAAGATTCTAGAAAGACTTAAATCCCAAAATTAGAAAATTGTAACGATTCAACTACAACTGAGTCTGGCTTATTTACAGAAATAATCTTGGTGGTAGTTTCTAATTATTGAAACGATTCAAACTGGAGAGACAATGCTACAGAGTGGTAGGAATGAAGCAGGCGCTACGCCAATGCTGACCATTTCAAATGTTTCGAAGTCATTTGGTGGAGTTCGAGCACTGGTTGATGCATCTCTTGATCTCTATGCGGGTGAAGTCCATGCTCTTCTGGGCGAAAACGGCGCTGGCAAGTCAACTTTGCTTAAGACCCTCGCCGGAGTTCACACGGCAGACTCTGGAGTGATCAAACTAAACGGTCAAGAATTTAAGCAGGGTTCAACAAAAGCTTCCATTGAGCAGGGTGTTGCGGTTATCTACCAAGAGCCCAGCCTGTTTCCGGATCTGACTCTGGCAGAGAACGTATTTATTGGCCGCCAGCCGATCAAGTCTGGTCTTGTTGACTGGCACACGATGGAAGTCGAGTCCAAGAAGCTCTTTGAGGGGCTCGGCATCAACCTCAACCCGACTGCTAAAGCGCGTGGGCTTTCAATAGCAGACCAGCAAATTGTAGAGATCGCTAAGGCTCTCTCAACTGAAGCTCAGGTAATCGTCATGGACGAGCCTACGGCCGCCCTTTCCGCCAAGGAGGTCGACAGGCTTTTCGAGGTTGCAAATAGGCTTCGGGAAACCGGGCATGCCGTCGTCTTTGTGTCACATCGTCTGGATGAAGTTTTTGCTCTTTGCCAGCGTATGACTGTTATGCGAGACGGTTCAACGGTTGGAACACAGTTGATTGCAGACACCTCTGAGGCCCAGGTTATTCAGCTTATGGTCGGTCGAGAGGTCGCAGAGCTGTTTCCAAAACTAGACGTGCAGCCAGGGGAAATCGTATTGAAGGTTGAAAACCTGAGTTCAGATGGCAACTTTCAGGGCGTTAGCTTTGAAGTTCGTGCTGGGGAAATCCTGGGAATTGCAGGCTTGGTTGGATCTGGGCGATCCGAGGTTGTCCGGGCAGTTTTTGGGGTCGATAGTTACGACCAGGGTTCGGTTACCTTGCTTGGCCAACGGGTTCCAAAAGCTAGCCCTAGCAAGTCAATGTCCAGGGGAATGGCATTGGTTCCAGAGGATAGAAGGCAGCAGGGACTATTCATGCCCACCTCTATTGCAAGGAACTCAGCGGTTACTCTTCTGAAAAAGCTCTCCAGGGGCATCTTTCTAAGCGGCAAAAACGAGTCGAAAGTTGCAGACAAGTGGGGCAAGGTTTTGCAATTGAAGTCTGCTTCTCTCTTGGACCCAGTGGAACGTCTTTCAGGCGGAAACCAACAAAAGGTTGTGCTAGCTAAGTGGCTTGCTACCGAGCCAAAGCTGTTGATTGTTGACGAACCTACTCGTGGTATTGACGTCGGCACCAAAGCCGAAGTGCACCGTCTGCTCTCTGAAAAGGCGAAGGAGGGGATGGCAGTTGTGATGGTTTCATCCGAACTACCAGAAGTCCTAGGAATGTCTGATCGTGTGCTTGTGATGCGTGAGGGTCGTTTAGTCGGCAGTTTTGAAAGATCTGAAGCCACCCCTGAGAAGGTTATCGGCGCGGCCACAGGAGCAATGAATAAAGCATGAGATCACTCAAAAACCTCGTTAGAGCCCGAGAACTACCAGTTTTCGCGGCCTTCCTAATCGTTATGGGCGGCACGAGCCTCGCGGTTCCTCACTTTTTCAGCGGAAAAGTTGCTATTGACCTCTTCCTTGGGGTCGCAGTGATTGCAATTCTGGCAGTCGGGCAGACTTTTGTTATTGTCATGCGCCACATTGACCTTTCGGTGGGATCAACGGTGGGTTTCTCGGCCTTCTTGATTGGAGACGCGTACTCCAAGGGCATGGGCTTGGGAACAGGAATGTTCCTCGCAATAGGGCTGGGCTTGCTTGTTGGAGCAATGAACGGCTTTCTGGTTGCCTACCTAAAGCTCCCCTCTCTCGTCGTAACGTTGGCAAGCCTCTACATCGTTCGCGGAATTTTCAATGAGTTTGCAACCGGGCAAACAATTATCGAAAGCGAAGTGCCTCCGGCTATCAACTGGCTAGGGCTAAACCGATTTTTCGGCATCCCTTATCTTTTCTTGATTGGGTTTGCGCTGGTCATAATCGCAGGCTTTGTCATGAAGCGTTCGCGCGCAGGAAGAGACCTTTACGCCATTGGCTCTAACCCTCAGGCAGCAGAGCTCGCAGGTATCCCGGTTGCCAGAAGGGTGTTTTTCGCCTTTGTTGCCACAGGCGGTATAACCGGTCTTGCTGGAGCGGTACTACTGGGTAGGTTCAACAGCGCGAACCCAAATTCAGGGCTGGGTCTTGAGCTTTTGGTTGTAGCGGCCTGTGTTGTTGGAGGTGTCACCATTGCCGGAGGCGCCGGCACCGTCTACGGAGCATTTATTGGAGCAATCCTGCTGCAAGGAATCACACTTTCAATTGGCGCCCTGGGTATCCCACAATTCTGGCAGCAGGCGGTCAATGGATCGCTAATCATCGGCGCAATTGCACTGGACAGATACTTATCAACCCGAGTGAAAACGACAACGATTATGGGGTCTAAAAATGAGTAGGTTTCACATAACCTGGGACAAGGGCGTCGGCCTGTTCCTGGTATTTACAATTTTGCTGGGAACATTCTCGTCTGAGTACTTTGCCACCACTAGCAACCTCACCTTCATCATCCGTGATGTTGCTGAGATCGCAATCATTGCCCTGGCAATGGCCTACTTGATTATTGCCGGAGAGATCGATCTTTCTGTGGCCTCAATGTTGAGCCTTAGCAGCGCGACAATTGGGTTCCTGTATAGAGCTGAGGTGCCTTTCGAGGTAGCCATGGTTGGCGGAGTGCTTGTTGGACTCTTAGCCGGACTTTTCAATGGCTTCCTGGTAACTGTCCTTGGCTTACCTTCACTTGCGGTCACAATTGCAACGCTTGCTCTCTACCGAGGCATGTGTTGGATTCTGCTGGGCAACAAGCCCGTGAACCAATTGCCAAGCGAGTGGGTCAACTTGGGCTACAGCCAGATACCCGGAACGTTCTTACCGTGGACAATAATCCCGGTCGTCGTATTAGCCGGCTTGGCGTGGTTTGTCCTTCACGGCACTAGGTTCGGACGCTGGGTTTTTGCAATTGGTGTCAACTCACAGGCCGCAGAATTCAGTGGTATTCCTGTTCGCAGGGTAAAGCTCGCCTTGTTCGGCTTCACAGGTATCATGTCTGGCATTGCCGGTGTGATTTACACCCTGCGATTCGCAAGCTCGTCACCGGACGGTGCTGTTGGCTATGAGCTCGGCGTTATCGCCGCCGTGTTATTCGGCGGTGTCTCCATCGCCGGTGGCATCGGTACCATCTGGGGAGTCATCTCGGCAGTTCTTTCCCTTGGAGTAATTAGATCTGCTCTTCAACTCATCGACTTCTCTGCCAACGCGCTTCTAGTTGTCAGCGGAAGCCTCCTATTGATTTCAGTTATAGCCCCGCAAGTAACTGACTACGTGCGAAACCTGCGTTCAACGGTGAGCACAACCAAACAAATACAGAAAAATGAAAGGGTAAACCATGAATAAGCAGTTCAAAAGGTCGATCACTGCCGTTGCTGGTGCTTTTCTTGCCTTTACCTTGGTTGGCTGCGCAAGCACCACTGAGGCAGAGGTAACTGAGAGCGCCGCAGCAGGTACAACAGAGACCACCGAAGCACTAAAGATCGCGATCATGCCGAAGGCCATCAACATTGGTTACTTCGCTGCATGGGACGAGGGTGCTCAGAAGGCTTGTGAAGAGCTTGGTGCAGAGTGTGACTACATTGGTCCAAACGAGGCAACCGGTCCAGCACAGGTTCAGTTCATCAACCAGGTAATTCAGAAGGGCTATGACATCCTTGTGATCTCAGCCGCTGACCAGAACGCAATTGTTCCTTCACTTGAAGAGGCACGTGCAGCTGGAATCACCATTGTTACTTCTGACGCAGACGTTGCAGCAGAAGCTGCTGGGTCACGCCTAGTTTCAATTCTTCCTTCAGCAGCAGACCGTATCGGTACTGCAGAGGTTGACTGGATCGCTGAATCTGTTGGAGAAACAGGCACCATTGCGATTCTGTCTGCAGCTGCTACCGCAGCAAACCAGAACGTATGGATTGATGCAATGGGTCCATACCTGGAGGAGACCTATCCAAACATGTCATGGGCTGGCGGATCACTAGATTCAGCAGTCTTCTATGGTGACGATGACCCAACCAAGTCAACAGAGCAGTTCAACGCAATCCTGAACCAGTACCCAGACATTGCTGGAATCATTGCTCCAACAACCGTTGGTGTTCTAGCAGCAGCAGCTGAGAAGAAGGCTAAGGGCGCAGCCGTGAAGGTTACCGGTCTTGGACTTCCTTCAGAAATGGCTCCATACATCGAAGATGGAACTGTTGAGAAGGTCGGACTGTGGAACCCAATCGACTTGGGTTACGTGGCTGTTTACGCCGGTGTTCTAGGGTTCAACGGAGACTTTGATGGCTCTGTAGGTTCAACATTCGAGGCTGGCGACACCACCTACACAGTGACTGACGGCGGAATTGCCTTCCTGGGCGACCCGTTCACATTCACTCCAGACAACATCGCCACCTTCAAGGAGATCTACTAATAGTCTCTCCATGTAAATAGACGATGACAAACCCGAGTGGTGGCTCAGGCCATCACTCGGGTTTTCTCTAAGGTGAGGAAACATGCAAAGAATTGGATTTAGATTGCAGCTCAAAATGGAGCTGATGGACGAGTACGTCGAGCATCACAAGGACGTATGGCCAGAAATGCGCAAGGCGTTGAGTGATACCGGCTGGACAAATTACTCCATATTTCTAGACAGGAACGACGGCACGCTATTCGGCTATCTAGAAACTGAAGACTTTGATTCAGCTCGGGAGCAAATGTTAGTCAGAGAGATAAACGCTAAATGGCAAGCCGCTATGGCTGGCTTTTTTGAAGACCTCGAAGGTGGCGCACCCGATGAGGGGCTTGCAGAGCTGGAGCAAATCTTCTTCCTTGCCTAAATCAGGCGGAAAAAATTTCTAGCCGTTGATAAAGCTCTCAATTGGCGGGCAGGTGCAGGTGAGGTTTCTGTCCCCGAACGCCCCATCAAGTCTTCTAACCGGGGGCCAGAACTTTGATTTTGCTTGACCTGCAACTGGGAACACAGCAGTCTCTCTCGAGTAAGGGTGCTCCCAATCGTTTGTTAGCAAGCTTGCGGTGTGAGGAGCGTTGACAAGTGGGTTGTCATCCTTTGGCCAAATACCATCCTGCACCTTTGCCGCCTCTTGCCTGATCGCAAGCATCGCATCAATAAACCTGTCCAGCTCTTCTAGCGGCTCTGATTCGGTTGGCTCAATCATCAGTGTTCCTGAAACCGGGAAGCTCATTGTTGGTGCGTGGAAGCCGTAATCAACCAGCCTTTTGGCAACATCGTCATTAGAGATGCCAGCGGCAGCCTGAAGTGGTCGAATG